>Ga0310695_10002170_pt1 | contig 42377 bp, 45 predicted proteins | sample RumenRJG_04DNA_FD_203882 | JGI IMG/M metagenome (GOLD analysis project Ga0310695, IMG submission 203882) | Bovine rumen microbial communities from Lethbridge, Alberta, Canada - RJG_04 (v2) (version 2) | ecosystem: Host-associated > Mammals > Digestive system > Stomach > Rumen | place: Canada... | reverse complement strand
TCTCTTTAGCGTCAGAGCTTACCTGCTCTTATGACGATTCTTGCGCAGTCTCTTCTTACGCTTGTGAGTAGCCATCTTGTGGCCCTTCTTTTTCTTTCCGTTTGGCATAATACTAAATATTTAAATATTTGAATGTTAATTATTGCATTTTTGCAACGAAGCTCTTGGCAGGCTTGAAAGCGGGAATGTCGTGAGCGTCGATAACCAGTGTGGTGTTCTTCGAAATGTTACGAGCGGTCTTCTTTGCACGGTGCTTCACTGTGAACGTGCCAAAGCCACGCAGGTAAACATTCTCCTTGCGTACAGCCATACAATCACGAATCTCTTCCATAAAACCCTCTACCGTTGCGGCTACATCCTTCTTGGGAAGGCCTGTCTCTTCGGCGATTTTGTTGATGATTTCTGCTTTTGTCATCTCTGTATTTACTTATGTGTTTAATTTTCGGACTGCAAAGTTACTGTTTTTCAATGGAATATGGAAATTTTCCGCTAACTTTTTTTCAAAAATCTTATTTTTTTCGTGTCAATGCCATTTATTTTTCGTAACTTTGCACCAAATTAATAGGTATTAGGATATGAAACAGACAAAGATTGTAGCCTCGATCAGTGACCGTCGCTGTGATGTAGACTTCATCCGCCAACTGTACAATGCTGGCATGAATGTGGTTAGAATGAATACGGCTCATGCATCGGAGGAAGGGATAAAGAATATAATAAGGAACGTGCGCGAGGTAAGCCGCCATATTGGTATACTGATAGATACCAAGGGTCCGGAGGTTCGTACGACGGGTTGCGCCGAGCCTATTGAGTATAAGACGGGCGACGTCGTGAAGCTCTTTGGACGTCCGGAAATAGACTCTACGCATGACATTGTCAATCTCTCGTACCAGAACTTTGCGGCAGATATCCAGGAGGGGGACCATGTGCTCTTCGACGATGGCGCTCTTGACATGCTGGTCATTGGCATCAATGGTCCAGCGGTTATAGCCCAGGTGCAGAACGATGGCGTGTTGGGGGCTCATAAGAGTGTGAATGTTCCTGGTCGGCATATAGATTTGCCTGCCTTGACAGCCAAGGACCGCAAGAATATTATGTTGGCCATTGACCAGGACATCGAGTTTATTGCCCACAGTTTTGTGCGCTCTGCTGCTGATGTCCGTGCTGTGCAGGCCATTCTCGATGCTTACAATTCTGATATCAAGATTATCTCGAAGATAGAGAACCAGGAGGGCGTTGACAATATCGACGAGATTATCGACGCCTCGTATGGTATTATGATTGCCCGTGGTGACTTGGGTATCGAGGTGCCCATTGAGCGTATTCCTGGTATCCAGCGCAAGATCATTCGTAAGTGTATCGAGAAGAAGAAGCCTGTCATTGTGGCTACTCAGATGTTGCATACGATGATACAGAATCCGCGCCCTACTCGTGCTGAGGTAACTGATATTGCCAATGCTGTCTATTCCAGCACCGACGCCTTGATGCTTTCTGGCGAGACGGCCAGTGGCAAGTATCCTGTGGAAGCTGTGCAGACCATGGCCTCTATTGCCGAACAGGCAGAGCTGGACCGTATGCAGCATACACTTGTGGCCCCCTTGTCGGCTAACTGCGATATGCGTGACTTCATGGCGCATGCCGCCATTGAGGCTACTGAGAAGTTGGGTGTTAAAGGAATAATTACTGACTCTACCACGGGTATCACCGCGCGTGCGCTGGCTGCCTTCCGTGGCCCACATCCGGTGTTGGCCATCTGCTATAACGACAAGCTGCAGCGTCTGCTGAACCTTTCGTACGGTGTCATTCCTGTCTACCAGAAAGACCACATTGATTCGGAACGTCTTTTTATGGCGGCAGTACGCATGCTTCGTCAGAAGGGTTATGTAGACCTTGATGACAAGATAGCATATCTTAGCGGTAACGTCGGTGCGGGTGGTGCCACCAAGTTCCTGGAGGTGAACACTGTCAAGGAAGTCTTCGACCAAAACTACCAATTCCATCTGCCGAAAGTGTAAGATTTTCGCGAAATATTTGGAGATTTGCATTTTTCTTCTTATCTTTGCCGACACTAAAGATAATGAAGACCTAAAATGCGTAAGAATCTCTTTCAAATCTGTTGCGTGCTGTTGTTGATACTGTTGAAGAGTGTCAACGCTGTGGCAGGTGACGAGAATCTGGTCTTCTATTCCTATGATGCTTCCAATGGCTTGGCCGATAACAGCGTGCAGATTGTACGTTGCACGCGGACGGGTAGGGTACTTATCTTTACTATTGGGCATGTCAACTTCTTCGATGGTGACAACTTTACGCATATCGACCCCTCTGAGCGCGATGTTATCAATCTTCCTGGCTATAAGGGCGGCTACCAGATGTTTTTCGACAAGTATCACCACTTGTGGGGTAAGAATCTTGGTAAGTTGGCATGCGTTGACTTATTGACAGAACGTTTCATGCCAGACGTGAAAGGTGTCCTTCGTGAGATGGGAGTGAAGAAACCCGTTGATGACGTCTTTGGAGATGGTGAGTGTAACATGTGGTTCCGCTCAGGAAGACAACTCTCTGACCCCAAAGCGAGCAAGGAGTTTACAATCCATGCTGCTGCTGCCCTTCAGGACGTTGACCTCTATGCTGACAGTCTGCTGTTGTTGTTCCATGCAGATGGATCTGTGGGAGTTTACGACTATAAGCACCCTCGCTACCTCTATAATGACGAAGCGTTTGCTACTGTTGAGGAGAAGCAACGCTATGCCCAATCGTCCATCTTATGTCTCGTGGGTGACCAGTACTATCAGATTCGCAATGGTAAAGAGTCGGCGGTGCTGATGCGCTATGACGTCAGTGACCGCCAATGGACACGGATATTGGAGACGCCGTTCCAGATGAACGACCTCTGTCCCAAGGATGACAAGATATATATCGCCTCAGAACGTGGCTATCTGGTTTATTACTACAAGACAGGCGAAGTAAAGCATTATGAGACGGTGAAACTCTCGAAAGGTCGAAGCATGTCGCCAGACGTCAACTCATTGATGTTCGACCGTCAGGGAGGTTTGTGGATGGGCACCGTTACGCGTGGCTTGCTCTATGCCAAGGCCCATCCCAGTCCCTTTATTACCTATTCCTCACAGTCTCCAGAGGCCAAGCCGTATCTTCAGTTTCTTGACCAAGAGGAAAGAAAGAACGAGGCTCTGCCCTACAAGACCAATTGTGCGTTGCGAGATAGTCGTGGCTGGTTGTGGACCGGCAGTTATGTTGGTCTGACATTACAGCGTCCAGGTAAACCTGATCAGACGTTTACCCGCAAGGACGGACTGACCAATGAAGTCATACATGCCATTATTGAAGATGACCAGCATCATATATGGGTATCTACCAGCTATGGAGTGGCCCGTCTCTATGTGCGTGCTGACGGCGTCTACCATTTGGAGGCTTATATCAATCAGGACAATATTCCCAACGATGCTTTCCTCAATGGGCGGGCGGCAAAGATGGCCGATGGTACTATTGTGATGGAGACCGTCGATCGCGTGGTGGTTTTCAATCCTGCCAACTTCCAAGGGGAGCGTTTTGGCGATATGGTTATTTACCCTAAGCTTGTCAGACTGATGGTGAACGGTGTCTTTATTGATCCTGGAACCAAAATTGATGGTAGGGTGATTCTGGAACGTAGTGCCTCACGTACTCGTGAGTTTCATGTCAACTATGATCAGAATTCGTTGTCGCTGACATTCTCGGGACTTAACTACCTGCGCCCTGTTCAGACTTATTATCGTGTGCGCGTCAAAGGCGTGACTGGTTTTAACAACTGGCGTATTCTCTCTTTCGGTAAGTCAGGAGGCATGGTCGATAGAAACGGTATGCTCCACCTGCCACTGGTGGCCATGAAACCTGGTGACTACGTTGTTGAACTGCAGACGTCTATGTGGCCTGATAATTGGCCGGTAGAACCATTTACGTGGATTATCCATGTTGACCAACCATGGTGGCGTACTACGGGACTCTATATGCTACTGGTCATTCTGTTGCTTGGCTTGGCAACGGTCAACTTCATCTTCTTCAATCGCAATACAAAGATGCGTATGCGTTGTCTCAGCGATGAGGAAGATATGATGCGTCGTGTGCGCGGTTTTACTGATCGCTGTGTGGAGTTGCACGATGAACAATTGGCACCTGCTACTGTTACTAATCACGAAGACCTTGCCAATGACAATTCACAGGAGAGCATGGTCTTTGACGAGGTGATGCTGAAGATAGTTCCTTTCGTTGCGAAGCATCGTCGGGAGTATATCCGTTTCCAACTGCTAGCAGATTTGGCAGAGATGAGTAAAGGAGAGTTGTATGTCTTGCTGGCCAACCAAATCGATAAGAATCCTCGTCTGCTCATTGGCAAACTTCGTTTGCAAGAGGCTGCGTTGATGTTGCTTACTACCGATACGACAGTGGAAGATATTGCGGATGCCCTGCATTTTGTATCGCCCAACTACTTTGTGACAGCTTTCTATCACCGTTACCACAAGACGCCAGCGGCTTATCGCAGCTCTAGCGACTTGTAACCTACCAGTCGCCATGTGCGACCGCCTACCTCTTTATAATATACCAGCACCTGATAGCGGTTCTCTGTCTGGTAGAAATTGCCCTCTGAAGGGGCCAGTTTTCCGTCGGCAGTCACAAAGCGGTAGTTGTAGTAGCCTTGTTTTTGCAGCAGTGCCGTGTAGTAGACTTTCCGTTCTCCGTCGTAACGCATGAGGTAATGCTCCTTGTCTGCATCTGTTGTCCACAGACCGTCAATATAAAGTTCGCCCTGATAGGGAGCCTGCAGTTCGTAGTTCACCCAGACATAGTCGCAGGTGTGGTCTGACTCGAAGTTATCGCTGTTGCGGATGAGGAATGCGCCATCGGCATCCTTGTCAGTGAGATAGTTCTTGAATGTGAAGGCGGGGAAGGGGTAAACCTGATAGTTGGTACCGTCCCACTGGATGTGGTCGATGCCCATGGTAGGGTGACTCACGTCCAGCACCTCGAACTTATGATACTCGTTGCCACCGTCGAAGATGAGCTGGCGATTGTGCTGCCATAACAATCCCTTTGTCGTGATATGGTTCGGAGAAAGGTTGCGACGGGCACCTGTCTCCTGCCAGTTTTGCATCATTACCGTGTAGAGTTGTTCGTCACGGTCTGTAACGCGCAGATTGTTATAATTCAGACTGACTGACAACTGCTGATGCTTGTCATTATGGTCTATGTCCGTATTCGTTGTAATCTCCATGCCAATGGTCATCACCGGTTCTACGACGTAAAACTCTACCTCCAATAGTTTTTCGTTGGCATCGTCTTCGTCGTAGACGGTTAAGCGGTAGTTACCGCTCATCTTTAGTTGGCAACGGTCGTTGGGGATGGTAAGCTGATAATGGGTGTACAAGACGGTGGTATTGATGGAGTTCTGGTAGTTGTCGATAGGTTCATCGTTGAAGCCGCGCAGCCAGTCGCTCTCAAAGATGTCTTCCGATACGCTCCAATCTGCCTCGCAGTGGTCTATGTGGTAGACAAGACGATGGTAGTTGTGCGAGAACTCGTCGAAACCGATGTGTAGCACGTCATCGCTGTCCAGCGTCATTACGGGACGGTTCTGCCAGTCAGTGCCAACCATGCTGGTCAGCGTCTTAACACGGGATGAGAAAATACGATTGTCACCCCATGTCGCCAGTGTCACCATCAGTAACAGCGTGATGAGTGATACTCTAAAACTGTCTGAGGGCACTGAGCAACTCATTGTTCTCTGTACGTGTACCAATAGTAATGCGCAGACAGTTCTGACAGAGTTGGATGCGTGAACGGTTGCGGACTATGATACCTCTGTCTACCAGATAGTTATATATCTTCGTAGCATCGGTAACACGTGTCAGGAAGAAGTTGGCATCTGTGGGATATATCTTTTCACAGATGGGCAACTCTAAGAATGCTTGCATCAGACGGCTACGCTCCTGCAGCAGCACCTTGACGGTCTTATCCACCTCAAAGGGATCTTTCAACATCTCGATAGCCTGCTGTTGCGTGAGCTGGTTGACGTTGTACGGATACTTCACCTTATTATAGATAGCGATAATCTCCTTGGAGGCAAAGGCCATTCCCAGACGGATGGCTGCAGATCCCCAGGCCTTCGACATGGTCTGCAGAATGATAAGGTTGGGATGGGTAGGCAGCTCCTGACGCAGGGACATCTGGTGGGCAAAATCGATATAGGCCTCGTCAACGATAACAATGCCGTCGAAGCTCTCTACCACCTTCATTATTTCGTCGCGGTCTAGCGAATTTCCTGTGGGATTGTTGGGTGAACAGAGCCAGATAATCTTGGTGTGGGCATCGCAAGCAGCCAATAGCTTGTCGGCATTCAGTGTGAAACCCTCGTCAAGCAGAACTTGACGACACTCTACGTTGTTGATGTCGGCACATACCTGATACATGCCGTAGGTAGGCGCAATGCTTACCACGTTGTCGCGGCCAGGCTCACAGAAGATGCGGTAGGGCAGGTCGATGGCCTCGTCGCTACCATTGCCCAGGAAGATGTTCTCGGCAGGTACGCCTTTGACGCGCTCCAACAGCTTCTTAACCTCACGCTGCAGGGGGTCTGGATAGCGGTTGTAAGGGGCATTATACGGATTCTCGTTGGCATCGAGGAAGACGTGAGCCTCCTTGCCAGAGTATTCGTCACGGGCACTGCTATATGGAGCTAGACTCCAGATATTCTTTCTTACTAACTGCTCTAAGGGCTTCATAATTATCTATGCGGTAGCAAATTATTCACTTTTCACTTTTCACTATTCACTTTCGCTATGCGAACGCTCATCGCGTTCTTGTGGGCATCGAGCTGCTCGGCTTCTGCCATCAGTTCCACTGCACGACCGATGTGATGGATGCCTTCTTCGGTGAGGTGCTGGAAAGTAATCTTGCGACAGTATGAGTCGAGGTTGACACCATTATAGGCGGTCGCATAGCCGTGGGTGGGCAATGTGTGGTTGGTACCACTGGCATAGTCGCCGGCACTCTCACAGGCATATTGTCCAAGGAATACGGAACCGGCATTGACAACCTTCTCTGCCAGTTGCTCGTAGTCGGCTGTTTGGATAATCAAGTGTTCGGGAGCATAGACGTTAGACAGCGTCATCATCTCGTCAACGGAATTGACGAGCACGAGGCGGCTGTTGTCAAGCGTCTTCTTGGCTATCTCTTGGCGAGGCAACAGCGCCAACTGGCGTTCTACCTCAGTTTGTACTTCCTGCAGTTTCTGTTCTGAGGTTGTGATGAAGAGTACTTGCGAGTCAATGCCGTGCTCAGCCTGCGACAAGAGGTCGGCAGCCACAAACTCCGCATTGGCGGTATCGTCGGCAAGTACACAGACCTCGCTGGGACCTGCGGGCATATCGATAGCTACTTCGTCGAGGCTGACCAGTTGTTTGGCAGCCATCACATACTGGTTGCCAGGACCGAAAATCTTATAGACCTTGGGGACTGACTCTGTTCCGTAAGCCATGGCGCCGATAGCCTGTACGCCGCCAGCCTTGAAAATCTTGCTGACGCCAGCAATGCGGGCAGCCATCAGAATAGCAGGATTGACCTTGCCCTCACGGTTCGGCGGTGTACACAGCACAATCTCTCCACAACCAGCAATCTTGGCAGGTGTGGCAAGCATCAGTACGGTAGAGAAGAGTGGGGCAGTACCGCCAGGGATATACAATCCTACGCGCTCGATAGCTACACTTTTCTGCCAGCAGCTGACGCCGGGCTGTGTCTCCACTTTCTGACCATCAAACTTCTGGGCAGCATGGAACTTGTAGATGTTCTCATGGGCGAGTTTGATGGCTGCTTTCAGTTCAGCACTTACCAACTGCTCTGCTTCCTGCATCTCTTGCTCACTGACTGCCAGTGACTGCAGTGTGGCCTTGTCAAACTTCAGTTCATATTCTTTGACAGCCTCATCACCACGTTGGCGCACGTCGTTTAGGACGGTGCTTACCGTCTCATTCAACTGTGTCAAGTCCAAACGTGGGCGAGACGTAATCTCGCCCCATAAATTCTTCTCTGGGTATCTATATGTCTTCATTGCTATCTTTTTGTTCTCCCCCTCACTTTGGAGGGGGCTGGGGAGAGGCTTTACAGAATCATTTTCTCAATGGGTGTTACAAGGATGCCCTGTGCACCCATCTCCTTCAGTTTGCCGATGATTTCCCAGAAACGCTTCTGGTCGAGTACAGTGTGTACAGAGCACCACTCCTCATCAGCCAATGGAATAATGGTGGGACTCTTCAGACCCGGCAGTACATTGATAATCTCCTGCAGATGAGCCTTGGGAGCATTCATCCGAACGTATTTCTTGTCCTCGGCATCCTTGACAGCCTTGAAGCGGAACAGCATCTCATCGAGTGTTGCTCGCTTCTCACGGCTGAGGTTCTTGTTGCCAATGAGCAAAGCCTCGCTCTGCATGACGACTTCCACCTCGCGGAGGTTGTTGCTGACCAGCGTTGAACCACTGCTGACAATGTCGAAGATACCGTCAGCCAATCCGATACCCGGACTAATCTCCACAGAACCAGTGATGACATGAATCTCAGCACTGATACCCTGTTCGTCGAGGAACTTCTTCAGAATATGAGGATAGCTGGTGGCAATCTTCTTGCCGTTAAACCAGTTGACACCACGATAGTCGATGTCCTTGGGAATAGCCAGTGACAGACGACACTTTGAGAACCCTAGACGAGAAATGATCTCTGCATCCTCATTGCGCTCTATAAACTCATTTTCGCCAACAACACCAATGTCGGCAACACCTGATGCCACGCTCTGTGGAATATCGTCGTCGCGCAGATAAAGAACCTCCAATGGGAAGTTTCCTGACTGTACCAGCAATGTTCTGCGTCCTGAACTAATCTTGATGTCTGCCTCTGCCAGCAGATTCATGGTGTCGTCAAAAAGACGGCCCTTCGATTGTACTGCAATTCTTAACATCTTATATTCGTATTTTACTATTTGCAATTAATTTTATCCCTTTAAGCGTGCAAAATTACATATTTTCGTTGATATTTGCAAGAAAATGATTACTTTTGCACCCAAAATTAAATGAAATTGAGCAGAAATAGCATATATATACAACTTTTCGCCTTTTTGCTACTCCTGTCCGCCTGTGGTCAGAAACGGCAAGAACCTGTGGTCACTCCATGGGGCGAGATAACAGATACTATTCCCGTCGATGAGGACTTCGACTTGGAGGACATTCAGCGAAATGGAGAACTCATTGCCCTCACGTTGACGGGACCTGAGACCTACTACGACTATCGTGGCAGGCATTTGGGAACGCATTATCTGCTTTGTCAGCGCTTTGCCGACCAGCTGGGTGTCAGTCTGCGTATGGAGGTTTGTCGCGATACTGCTGAGATGCAGCAACGACTGGTTAACGGTGAGGCAGACCTGATTTGTTTTCCGCTGACGAAGAAGGGGGCAGGCTGGATTATTGGCGATGATAAGCAAGACCTGCAGAAAGAATTCCAGCAGTGGTACCGTCCATCGTTGATGACTGAGGTCAAGAAGCAAGAGGATTATCTGTTGTCGTCGCGTAGTGTCAAGCGTCGCGTCTTTGCTCCCATGCTCAATCGTGCCGGAGGTGTTATTTCCCACTATGATGCCTATTTCCTGCGTTATGCCACACAGATTCGCTGGGACTGGCGACTGTTGGCTGCCCAGTGCTATCAGGAGTCGACCTTTGACCCGCAGGCACGTTCGTGGGCTGGCGCTTGTGGTCTGATGCAGATTATGCCCTCTACGGCCGATCATCTGGGATTGGCGCGTGCCGATATCCATAATCCCGAAAAGAATATTGCTGCCGCTGTGAAATACCTGGCTGAGTTGGACCAGTCGTTCTCTGATATTCGCGACCGCTCCGAGCGTACCAAGTTCGTATTGGCGGCCTATAATGGTGGCGGCTATCATATCCGCGATGCGATGGCCTTAGCCCGTAAACATGGTCGCGATGCTTCTCGTTGGCGTGATGTGGAGCCGTTTGTCTTGGGGCTTCAGCGTGCGGAGTATTATAACGATCCCGTGGTGCGTAACGGCTATATGCGTGGCTCTGAGACGGTTGACTACGTTCGCCGTATTCATGAGCGCTGGAATGGCTATCGGGGCGTCAAGACCGTCCACTCCGTAGCAGGTCCTACAGGCGTTCCCCAGAAGGCCAAGCGCGAGCGCAAATCGAAATACCAAGTGACAGAGTAATCCATAAGAGACCTTAAAATAGTAGTGTTTTTTCGCCAAATAATTGCTACTTTGCCAAAAATATACTACCTTTGCAAAAGTTATGGAACAAAGACATACCCGTGAAGAGAAGATGGAGGCCTTCGGACGCATGCTCGATGTGTTGGATGCACTGCGCGAGAAATGTCCGTGGGACCGTAAGCAGACCAACGAGAGTTTGCGTCCTAATACGATAGAGGAGACTTATGAACTCTGCGACGCCTTGATGAAGGACGATGTGGAGGATATTTGCAAGGAACTCGGCGACGTTCTGCTGCATATTGCCTTCTATGCCAGGATAGGTGAGGAAAAGTCGCAATTTGATGTAGCGGACGTTTGTAACCATCTGGTTGACAAATTGATATTCCGTCATCCTCATGTATATCACCCTTCTCAGATTGGCGCTCCAAATCCTCGTCCGTTGCCCTATGGTGAGAACGAGGAGGAACGGGAATTTGCCAAGGTGAAGAATGTGGAGCAGGTGCTCGACAACTGGGAGCAAATCAAACAGAAAGAGAAGGGCGGCAACAAGACCGTGTTGGCTGGTGTTCCTGCCTCGCTGCCTTCGCTCATCAAAGCCTATCGCATTCAGGACAAGGCGCGTCATGTGGGTTTTGACTGGGAAGACCGTAAGGATGTATGGGCAAAGGTCCGTGAGGAGTTGCGCGAATTGGAGGATGAGCTGCAGCGTGACGACCGCGAGCGTTCTGAAGAGGAGTTGGGCGACTTTCTGTTCTCTGTGATTAATGCTGCCCGTCTGTATAAACTGAATCCGGATAATGCACTGGAGAAGACTAACCAGAAGTTCATTCGTCGCTTCAACTATATCGAACAGCACAGCATCAAGGCTGGTCGTCCATTGACGGAGATGACGTTGGAAGAGATGGATGCCCTCTGGAATGAGGCCAAACAAATGGAGAAAAATAGTGAAGATTTAAACGCTTAGAGATATGAAGAAGATAGGTATTGTTCTATTGGTTGCTGCCGTCGTCTTGACGATGGGCAGCTGTGGTAATAAGACACAGAAGGTGCCATTTGATAATGGTGATTCGCTCAACATGGTCGTCGACTCTACCTTGTATGGCATCTGTGGTGAGGGCACATCGATGAACATGTTGCAGATGATTACAGATACGGGCGACACGTTGATGCTTGACATTTCCAATGCTAAGGAAAAGGATAAGGTGTTTGGCGGTCTGCAGGTGGGTGACCGTATGGCTGTAATGCCTAACGATGCCAAGACTGCGGCTAAGATGGTTATCAACCAGACCACGTTGCTTGGTAACTGGGTCATGCCGAATCCTATTGACGGTAGCGACGAGGTGGGTATCAGCATCAAGGAAGGTGGTGTGGCCGAAAGCATTGATCAGAGCAGCATTATTTACCGTACCTGGCGCTTGAGCAGTGGACGTCTGGAGATTGTCCTTGTTCGTGATGGTGCCAGCGACGTGGAGGAAATGAGCGTATATGACATTGTGAAGCTTACCGCCGACTCGTTGGTCTATAAGGACGAGGAAGAAACCTTTGAATATGGCCGTCAGAAGCCCAAGGAGACTTATGGTGTAGATGTGAAACTGGAAGACTCGTCATACGACGACTTTAAGATGTAATAAACACTTGGAACCATTCAGAGTACATATATTGGGCTGTGGCAGTGCGCTGCCAACGCTAAAACATTTCCCTTCTGCACAGGTGGTGGAGGTGCGTAGCAAACTGTTCCTCGTCGACTGTGGCGAGGGAACACAGATACAGCTGCGTCGTTCGCGTCTGCGCTTTACAAAGATCAGTGCCGTTTTCATTACCCATCTGCATGGCGACCATTGCTTTGGGCTTATTGGCCTGCTGAGTACCTTTGGCCTGTTGGGACGTACCGCCAAGTTGACGGTCTATGCTCCAGCAGAACTTGCTGACATCCTACAGCGACAGATAGACTTCTTCTGTCGTGACCTGGACTACGAGGTGGCGTTTGTACCTGTGGATACCACGAAACAGCAAATCATCTATGATGACCGTTCGCTGACTGTCGAGACACTTCCCTTGGAACATCGTGTACACTGTTGTGGTTATCTGTTCCGCGAGAAACCCTCGTTGCCCCATATCCGTCGTGATGTGACAGATTTCTATGGCATTCCCGTCAGTCAGTTCAATAACATCAAGGCAGGAGCAGGATGGACGACAGAGGAAGGGGAGGAGATTGCCCACGAACGACTGGTGGAACCTGCCGATGCTCCCCGTAGCTATGCCTATGTCAGCGATACCCGTTATATGCCAGCGCTGGCTGAACGTCTCCAAGGAGTGAACACCCTCTACCATGAGAGTACCTATGGCGAAGACAACCTGCAGATGGCTCAGAAATACAACCACTCAACAGCCCGACAAGCTGCTTTGGTGGCTCGTGAGGCTGGGGTGGAACAGCTGTTGCTGGGCCACTATTCGTCGCGCTATGAGCGAGAGGAAGTGTTGCTTGACGAAGCCCGTGAAGTCTTCGAAAATAGCCGTCTGACCAACGAAATGGATGTTTTTGATGTCTAACAATGATTTTTTTGCCTAAAAATTTGGAATCTACGGAGTTTTTTTCTATCTTTGCACCAAATAATCGATTGTTGCTTATGAAGAAAACATTACTCATATTATCTATGTCTCTCGCCATGCTGCTTGCTGTGCCCTCTTTGGTAGCAGCAATTCCTGTGGCTCCAGGCATAGAGGAATTTGTTGAGGAGGATATCACTATTACCGTCAGTGGACAGACCGTCACCGTAACAGGTGGACAGGGACAGACGTTGGAAGTCGTGTCGTTGACAGGTCGCTGCATCATGTCGGTAAAGGTAGAGAGCCCCGCTCAGAAGATTGAACTAAATGTACCAAAAGGTTGCTATATCTTAAAAATCGGAAAGGTAGTCAGAAAGGTTTCTGTTCGCTAATCGGACTACTCGCCTTGGCAGTACTGCTCCTGACAGGCTGTGGCAAGGATAACACTTTTAAGAACAAGGAGATAACAATGGAGGCGTTTTCTGATATGAAGGCGCCTGCGTTTGTTTTTGACTTCGAGCAAATAGCCCAATTGGTTCGCACAATAGCCCAGAAAGAAGGCGCTGTTACTGAGGCAGACCGTCGTGTGCGCGACTATTACGAACAGCCTAATGCCCCATTGTTGTGGATTGACAGGGCTGGTGTAGACTGTCGTGCCGACTCGCTGCTGGTCTACCTGCATCGTGTGGGGGATGTTGGTTTCTCTGAGCAGGCATTCTATGTCGACGCCATTGAGCGCGACCTGCAGCAGCTGCGCCAGTTGCAGTTTACGGAAGGCGATGGTGACATCAACCATGTGGCAGCCCGACTGGACTATCACCTCACGAAGGCCTGTCTGCGCTATGCCTATGGCTACCGCTACGGATTCATCAATCCCTCGCGTATCTTCAATCACCTTGATATTGATGACGACAAGAAGGGTTCGCCCAACATCGTTCGCTATCGTGGACTCTTCGATGTGGATATGGAGAAGGCTCCTGCCGACTACCATCTCTTGATCATCAACAAAATCAAACACGACAGCATCGCTCACTACCTGACAACCATCGAGTCGCAGGATAAGTTTTATAACAAGTTGAAGGGAATGTTGAAGGATGCTACTACCGACGAACAGCGACAGCGCATCCTCTGTAATATGGAGCGCACCCGCTGGCGCCTGCACCATCCCATTCCTGAAACTGGCAAGCGCATCATCGTCAATATTCCTGCCTACCACCTCTATGCCTATGGCAGTGACAGCGTGCTGGATATGCGCATCGTCTGTGGCGCCTGGAAGACGAAGACCCCTCTGCTGACGAGCGAGGTGGAATGGATGGAGGTGAACCCGCAATGGATTATCCCACAGAGCATCCTGGAGAAGGATGTTGTGCGTCATGCTGGAGACAGTGCCTATTTCGCCCGCAACAGATACAACATCTTTGAGCGCGCCACCAACAAGCAGATGGCGATTGGCGAAGTGACAGCTAGCATGCTGCTCAGTGGCAAATACCGTGTGGCTCAGGAGAGTGGCGACGACAACTCCTTGGGGCGCATCGTCTTTCGCTTCAAGAACCAGTTCTCTGTCTTCCTGCACTACACGTCAACACCCTGGGTCTTCAAGCGTGACTCACGCTCTGTCTCCCACGGCTGTGTGCGTGTGGAACGGCCCTTTGAGTTAGCACACTATGTGCTCGACCAGCCCGACGAATGGCTTCTTGACCGCATCCGCATCTCGATGGGGCTGAAAGCCGAGACCGACCGTGGACGCCAGTATCTGCGCACTCATCAGGACGAGGAAGACCACAAGCTCATAGGCTATGTGCCCGTCAAGCCTCATGTACCTCTTTATATAATATACTTCACGCTGTGGCCCGACGAGAACGGAGCCCTGCAGACGTGGCCCGACATCTACGGCTACGACAAAGTAGTGTTGGAACATCTGAAACCATACCTCCCATGACGAAAGAAGACGAACAGTTGCTGATGCAACAACTCACTGATCCCAAGACGCAACGGACGGCCTTTGAGCGGTTGGTGCGCGAGTATAGCGAACAGCTCTACTGGCAGGTACGCCGTATGGTGCTCAGTCATGAGGATGCCAACGACGTCATGCAGAACGTATTCCTGAAAGCCTGGTCGCATCTGGACGATTTCCATCACGATGCCAAGATCTCTACCTGGCTCTATCGCATCGCCGTCAATGAGAGTCTCGACTTCCTGCGCCGTCAGAAAAACCAGCTGGTAGTGAACGCAGACGATACGGCACAGGGCATCTCGCAGACGCTGATGGCCGACCGCTACTTTGATGGCGACGAGACGCAGGCACTCCTGCAGGAGGCTATCGCACAGTTGCCCGATGTACAGCGCACCGTGTTCAATCTGCACTACTTCGACGATATGAAGTACAGCGACATCAGCAAGCTCCTCAATACCTCTGAAGGAGCACTGAAAGCATCGTATCATATTGCCGTTAAGAAGATTTCAGAATTTTTTAAGCTACGTGATTAAACTTTCAACATTTAGAAACGTCATAACAATAAATAAAAAAGGATTATGTCAATGACTAACGAAGAAAAGTACCTCAAGGAAAGAGTAGGGCAGGAGAATCCCTTCCGTACACCAGAAGGGTATTTCGACCAGTTTACGGCAAATATCATGGCGCAGTTGCCCGAGCGTCAACCTATGGAGAGCAAGCCTGTGGCTAAGAAGGTGGCTATGCCCCTCCGTCACTGGTTCTATGCTGCAGCCTGTGTGGCTGCTTTGGTGGTCACAGCCGTCACCTTCCATTTCCACGAAGTTGACGCCCCCCAGCAGCAGATGGCCGTCTCGGAGTCGTATATCGACGAAGCTGCCGACTATGCTATGCTGGACAATATGGATATCTACCAGTTGCTGGCAGAGGAGTAAGTGAACGAAAAATATAAACTAAATAAGATGAAGAAGGTTATTGCAATCAGCTTGTTGCTGATCATGACGATGATGGTGAACGCCCAGGACAAGCGCTTCTCGCCAGAGAAGTTCGAGGCCGACCTGAAAGCGTATATCACCAAGGAGGCTTCACTCACGTCCCAGGAGGCCGACAAGGTTTATCCTGTGTTCCGCGAGTTGCGTGAGAAGCAGCGCGTCATCTACGACAAGATGCGTAAGCTGGGCATGAACAAGCCCGTAGGCGACGAAGCCTGCAAGCAGGCCATTGTCGAGTATGACAAGCTGAATCTGGAACTGCGCCAGCTGGATGTTGACTACCACAAGAAGATGATCAAGATGGTGTCAGCCTCGAAGGTCTATGAGATCATGCAGGCTGAGAACCGCTTCCATCGCCAGATGATGAAAGGGTGGCAGAAGGGCTGGCAGAAGGGTTGGCAGAAGGGCAAACACCGTTAAGCCCGCAACGCTCGCAATGAGGACGGCGCGACGTGCAGATGTAGCGACCGTGCAATAATAACCAATGATGTGCCCGTGGAATATCCTCCACGGGTATATTTTTTACCAGTTCCCGTTCCACCTTCAAGGGATTGTCGGCCTTTGCAGGGACCAGTCCCAGGCGATGACTCACGCGGAATACGTGGGTGTCGACAGCCATTGTCGACTTGCCGAAGGCTACCGACTGGATGACGTTCGCTGTCTTGCGCCCTACGCCTGGCAGGTCCAGCAGCTGGTTCATGTCTTCAGGCACCTCACCGTTGTGACGTTCTACGAGCATGCGCGCCAGCTTCACCAAGTGTTCTGCCTTGGAGTTAGGGTAGGAGACGCTCTTGATATATTCCAGCACCTCGTCGACCTCTGCCTGGGCCATCGCCTTGGCGTCAGGATACTGGCGGAACAGTTCCGGCGTCACCTGATTGATGCGCTTGTCCGTACACTGTGCGCTGAGCACCACAGCCACCAGCAGTTGGAAGATGCTGCCAAACTCCAGTTCCGTATCGGCCTCAGGCATCTCCTTTCGGAAGTAGCTGAGAATAGCTTCGTAGCGTTGTTTCTTCGTCATCGTAATATTTTTTCTGTTTTTTGTTTCTACTTTCAAAAGAATTTGCTATCTTTGCAACATCAGTTGTTAACTCATTCATTATAAAGCTTATGAAAAATACTCCCACTCCCCACATTGGGGCTCAGTACGGCGACATTGCCGAGACTGTTATCATGGCGGGCGACCCGCTGCGTGTGAAACTCATGGCCGAGAAGTTCCTCGACAATCCCATTTGCTTCAACCAGGTGCGCGGCATGCTGGGCTATACGGGTACCTACAAGGGCAAGCGCGTCAGCGTGATGGGACACGGCATGGGCATGGCCTCTATCGGCATCTATACCTACGAGCTCTACAACTTCTACGACGTGAAGACCATTATCCGTGTGGGCTCTGCAGGCTCTATCAACAACGACCTGCACATTGGCGACCTCGCCATCGCTATGGGTGCCTGCACCAACAGCAACTATGCTGCTCAGTATGAGTTGCCTGGTCAGTTTGCGCCAATCGCCAGCTTCGACCTGGTGCGTGCTGCTGCTGAGTCGTGCGAGAAGTTCGGCTACCACTACAAGGTGGGCAATGTCCTGTCGTCGTCGATGTTCTACCATGAGAACCCGCATACCGACAAGTGGATCAACATGGGTGTGCTGGCTGTCGAGATGGAGATTGCCGCGCTCTATATGAATGCGGCCCGCTCAGGCAATCGTGCCCTGGGCATCTGCACCATCTCTGACCACATCCTCACAGGCGAGGAGACCACTGCCGAGGAGCGTCAGAACAACTTCACCCACATGATGGATGTTGCCTTCTCACTGATTTAAATAAGAAAGGTGGTCTGTCGGCCCTTTATAGGGGCAGATAGACCACATATTTCTCTTTGAACCACTCTTCCTTGAACCACTGTGTCAGCTCCATGGAGTCTGTGATGTGGCGGAAGGGTTGCAGTTCGGCCTGAAGGTCGCCACCTTTCAGACAGAGTATGCCATTGGGCAGTGCGTTGTGCTGCTCTTTGGCTATATTTTTGCGCACAATCTTCGCCAGGTCGGGTAGGGGCATCACCGCACGGCTGACGACGAAGTCGTACTTGCCCTTCTCGTCCTCGCCACGCAGGTGTTCCGGGTGACAGTTCTTCAGGCCGATGGCGTTGCACACCTCCTGCGCCACGCGAATCTTCTTGCCTGTGCCGTCGATGAGCTTGAAGTCACACTCAGGGAATAGGATGGCCAAGGGAACGCCAGGGAAACCGCCTCCCGTACCGAAGTCCAGAATCTTGGTGCCCGCCTTGAACGGCAGCATTTTGGCGATGGCCAGCGAGTGCAGCACGTGGTGCTCGTAGAGGTTGTCAATGTCCTTGCGCGAGATGACGTTGATCTTCGCATTCCAGTCACGATACAAAGCGTCGAGCGCAGCAAATTGTTGCTGTTGCTCGACGCTGAGGTTGGGGAAATATTTCAGGATTTGTTCCATTGTCGTTATTTCGAGGTTTCGAGGTTTCGAGGTTTCGAGGTTTCGAGGTTTCGATGTTTCGATGTTTCGATGTTTCGAGGTTTCGATGCTTCGAGGTTTCGATGTTTCGATGTTTCGAAATTTCGAAAATTATCCGTTCATGCTTAGCAGGAACTCCTCGTTGCTGCGGGTCTGTACCAAGCGGTCGCGAACGGTGTTCATCGCCTCGATGGGGTTCATCTCGGCAATGTACTTGCGCATGATCCACATGCGGTTCAGCGTGGTCTGATCCTGCAGCAGGTCGTCACGACGCGTAGAGCTCTGTACCAGGTTGACAGCTGGGAAGACACGCTTGTTAGCCAGCATGCGGTCAAGCTGCAACTCAGAGTTACCAGTACCCTTGAACTCCTCGAAGATCACCTCGTCCATCTTCGAACCGGTGTCTGTCAGGGCCGTAGCGATGATGGTCAGCGAACCACCACCCTCGATGTTACGGGCCGCACCGAAGAAGCGCTTGGGCTTCTGCAGGGCGTTAGCGTCGACACCACCGGTGAGCACCTTACCAGAGGCAGGGCTGACGGTGTTGTATGCACGGGCCAGACGAGTGATAGAGTCCAGGAAGATGACCACGTCGTGTCCGCACTCTACCATGCGCTTTGCCTTCTCCAGCACGATGCCGGCAATCTTCACGTGGCGGTCGGCAGGCTCGTCGAACGTTGAGGCTATCACCTCGGCATTAACGGTTCGGGCCATATCTGTCACCTCTTCAGGACGCTCGTCAATGAGCAGCATCATGATGTATGCCTCGGGGTGGTTGGCAGCGATGGCGTTGGCGATATCCTTCATCAGAATGGTCTTACCAGTCTTAGGCTGGGCGACGATGAGGGCGCGCTGACCTTTACCGATAGGTGCAAAAAGGTCGACAATGCGCACCGAGGGGTTCGTGGTGGCAGGGTCGCCACAGAGCGTGAACTTCTCCTCAGGGAACAGCGGTGTCAGGTGCTCGAAGCTTACGCGGTCGCGTACCTCGTGGGGCTGACGTCCATTGATGGTCTTTACGGTGCTGAGGGTAAAGTATTTCTCGTTGTCGTGGGGCGGACGAACGGTGCAGTCCACCACGTCGCCCGTCTTCAGGTAATACTTCTTAATCTGCTGGGGCGACACGTAGATGTCATCAGGCGATGACAGGTAGTTGTAGTCGCTGGAGCGCAGGAAACCGTAGCCGTCCTGCAGCACTTCCAGCACACCATTGCCGTCGATAAGTCCCTCAAAGTCGAAATGCTCATTGCGTGCATAGTCTGGAGCCGGAATGCGGTTCTCAATAACGTTGTTGATGGGCTGCTGAGACATGGGACGGTCGAAGATGTCGAGCGACGGAATAGCGGCCTGGTCTTCGATGGGCAGGTCGACAACAGGAATGAAGTCGGTGCCGTCGCCAGGATCACCCTCCCAGACGCCTTCGGCCATCATCTCTGCGGGTGCCTCGGCATTGTTCTGCGCCATCTTCTCTTGCAGCTGACTGATGAGGTTCTCCTCAATAGGTTCTGACGCTTCTGTCTCCACAGCTTCAGGAACGGCAGGAATCTGCTCTTCTGCAGGCTGTGCAGCGGCTTCCTGAACCTCTTCGTTGGCTACAGCCTCGTTGGCTGCCTGTTCTGCGGCAATGGCTTCCAATTCTTTCTTCGACTTGCGACCACGCTTCTTGGGAGCGGGTTTCTCTGTCTCATCAGCAGCCTTTGCCTCCTGCTCTTCCTTGGCAGCTTGCTCGGCAGCTTCCTGTTCAGCAAACAGACTGTCGATGGTAGGCTTCTTCGCAGCCTTTTTCTTCTTGGTGGGCTTGGCGTCCAGGTTCTCACCGTCTGAACCGTTGACGGTATAAACCTTGTCATCCTTCTTGGCAATGCGGGTGCGCTTGCGCTTCGTGGTGCTGACGCCTGCTGCAGAGTTCTCGGCAGCCTTGTCCAGAATAGCGTAGATGACGCTTTCCAGCTCGTCGTTCTGCGACACCTTGACACCCACCTCGCTGGCTATCTCCATCAATTCGGGGATAGAAAGTTTTTCTAATTCTTCCTTTGTGTACATATAAGTATACAGTAAATCGTTTATAAAATTCGAATGTAAAAATTGGGAATTTTGGGAATGAAGTGCTTTACGAACGTAAGCACATATCTCAGAAAATCGTTTGCAAAGGTAGTGAATATTTCTGAAACTGCAAAGTTTTTCACATATTTTTTGTAACTTTGCACCGAAAACACGAAGTAGTATGGAAATCAAGCAAGCAGAATTCTCCCTGTCGGCCCCCGTGGTGTCTATGTGTCCGAAGGATACCAAGCCTGAATACGCCTTCATCGGTCGCTCTAATGTGGGCAAGTCCAGCCTTATCAACATGCTCACCAACAACCGTAAGTTGGCGAAGACATCGTCCACGCCAGGCAAGACGTTGCTCATCAACCACTTTATTATTAATAAGGAGTGGTACCTCGTCGACCTCCCCGGCTATGGTTTCGCCAAGCGTTCGAAGAAGGAGGTGGATAGGCTGGACCAGATGATTCGTGGCTACATCCTGCAGCGCGAGCAGCTGGTCAACGTCTTCGTGCTGGTCGACATCCGCTTGGAACCTCAGAAGATTGACCTGGAGTTCATCGAGTGGTTGGGCGTGTCGAGCATTCCCTTTGCCATCATCTTCACCAAGGCCGACAAGCTGACGCCCAACAAGGCCCGTCAGGCCATGGAAGCCTACAAGAAGAAGCTCTTGGAGACCTGGGAAGAGCTCCCTCCCATGTTCATCACCTCTTCAGAGAAGAAAGATGGTCGCGACGATGTCCTCAACTACATCGAGCAAATCAACAACTCCCTTTCACAATCTCAATACGCTGGCAGCTGAGATTTGTGCTTTCAATGGTGAAGCAAAGATAATTAGATAGTGTACACAAGCCAGCCTAATACAGTTCCGTATCAGGCTGATACGCGCGCGGCTTAGGCTGATAATGATACCTTATACAGCTGTCTTGTGGACGAGGTAGCTACGAAATATTCCAAGATTTTATTTCTTTTGCCAAAGCTGGAAGTAGCAACACAAAGGTTCGCTATGATGCCAATTACGTACGTTTCTATAATGGAAATACACTGACAGTTACAGCTCCAACAGGTAGCTATATTACGAAGGTTGTATTTACTGAGCCTGGATCAGGTAAAGCATGGGCAGGTTCATTTACCGCAGATGTAGGAGTATATATAGATGATAATAAAACTTGGTATGCAGATGTAGTGGATATTACAGAAGTCTTGTTTACAAACGATGCTACCAAACGTATTGGTGGTCTGAAGGTATATCTGAATACATCTTCCGTTCCTGTTAGCATCTCTGACTCTGGTTTAGCAACGTTCGCTAGCGACGTAGCTCTTGACTTCTCAGCTGTTACTGGCATTGAGGCATACATCGCCACAACAGATGGTTCGACAATTACGCTGGCGAGAAAGAATAAGATTGCTGCAGACACTGGCGTACTGCTGCGCTCTGTCTCTGGCGATGCTATTAACAAGGATGTGCCTGTAACAACTGCTGCAAGCGACGATGTAACAGGCAATATCTTCGTTCGTGGTAACGACGCTGCAGTTGCTACTTCTGCAGATGGCAAGTATAATTGGATTCTGAGCAAGAAAAGTGGTGTTGTTGGCTTCTATCATGCTAATGGTAACAATGTTGCCAAGAACCGTGCATACTTGCAGACTGCAACAGCCTCTGCTCGTATCAACCTCAACTTCGACGATGAAGACGCTACGGCGATTGAGGCTGTAAAGACTCAGAACGTTGAGAACGGTCAGTATTTCAACCTCGCTGGTCAACGTGTTGCTCAGCCCACCAAGGGTCTGTACATTGTGAACGGCAAGAAGGTAATCATTAAGTAAACTATGGAGGACACAATTATGAAGAAGACGTATATAAATCCTGAGATGTTGATAGTAAAAATTCATGCTCAGCAACTGTTATCTGGTTCCGCTCTTGGTAAAATGGATGACACGACAATTGTTGACGAAGGCGATGTTTTGAGCCGTGAGTTTGATCTCGAAGAGGAGGACGACTTCGAAATGGAAGACGAAGAGCTCTAAGCAATAAGAGACGTCGATAAAAAGTGCCCGCTGTTCTGATTGAGCAGCGGGCATTTCTGTTGAAATAAGAGTCGGTCCCTTTGAAAGGATTATCTCTTCGCGTTGATGCGGCTCTTGATCTTGTTGACGTAGGCGTCGATGCCAGCCACAGCCACGATGTTGACGACGTCGCGGACAGAGGCGCCGAAGTCGATGAAGTGGATGGGCTTGTTCAGTCCCATCTGAATCGGGCCGATAATCTCGACGTCGGCATCGAGCATCTGCAGCATCTTGTAGCTGGAACGTGCTGCTGTCAGGTTGGGGAAGACCAGCGTGTTGACCTTCTTGCCGCAGAGACGGGTGAAGGGATACTGCTCGTCGCGCAGCTCCTGGTCGAGGGCGAAGCCTAACTGCAGCTCACCATCGATAGGCATGTCGGGGAATTGCTGCTGCATGATTTCCACAGCACGACGCACCTTCTTGGCACCGTCGCTCTGGCTGGAGCCGAAGTTAGAGTGGCTCATCATGGCGACAACGGGCTTCTCGTTGAAGAAACGCACGCTACCTGCTGCCAGCTTGGCAATATCGATAAGGGCGTCGGTATCGGGATTCTCGTTGACCAGCGTGTCGGCGATATAGAGGGTGCCCTTCGGTGAGTTGATGATGTGCATGGTGCCGAAGTGCTTGAACTCAGGACGGATGCCGATGACCTCGTTGACAACCTTGATGGTGTTGGAGTACTTGGTGTAGAGACCGGTGATGAAAGCGTCAGCCTCGCCTGTCTCAACCATCATCATGCCGAAGTAGTTGCGCTCGAACATCTTGTCGTTAGCCTCCTGATAGGTGTAGCCTTCGCGCTGACGTTTCTCTGTCAGAATGCGGGCATAGCGCTCACGACGCTCCTGCTCAGAGGGGTGACGCAGGTTGACAATCTCGATGCCCTCCAGCGAGAGGTCCAGTTCCTTGGCCATCTTGGCGATGACCTCGTCGTTACCCAACAGGATGGGCTGACAGATGCCTTCGGCTTTGGCCTGTACGGCAGCCTTCAGCATGGTGGGGTGTACGGCCTCGGCAAAGACCACGCGCTGAGGATGGGCAGCAGCAGTAGCGTAGAGCTTCTGGGTGAGCTTGGTCTCCTGACCCAGCAACACGCTGAGTGACTGCTTGTACTTGCTCCAGTTCTTGATGGGTTTGCGGGCCACGCCACTCTCGATGGCTGCCTTGGCAACGGCAGCGCTGACCTCTGAGATGAGGCGTGGGTCGACGGGCTTCGGAATGAAGTAGTTGCGACCGAACTTCAGGTTGTTGACCTTATAGACGTCGTTGACGACATCGGGCACGGGCTTCTTGGCCAGGTCGGCAATGGCGTAGACGGCAGCCAGCTTCATCTCTTCGTTGATGGCGGTGGCGTGAACGTCGAGGGCGCCGCGGAAGATGTAGGGGAAACCGATGACGTTGTTGATCTGGTTGGGATAGTCGGTACGACCTGTAGACATCAGCACGTCGGGGCGAGCCTCCATAGCATCCTCGTAGCTGATTTCAGGCACGGGGTTGGCCAGCGCGAAGATGACTGGGTCCTTAGCCATTGAACGAACCATATCCTGCGAGAGTACGTTACCCTTGGACAGTCCGACAAAGACATCGGCATCCTTGACAGCCTCGGCCAGCGTGTGGATATCGGTGCGCGAGGTGGCAAAGAACTTCTTCTGTTCGTTGAGGTCGGTGCGCTCGGTAGAGATGACGCCCTTGGAGTCGAGCATGACGATGTTCTCCTTCTGGGCACCGATGGCCATATACAGTTTGGTACAAGAGATGGCAGCGGCACCAGCGCCGTTGACCACAATCTTGACCTTCTTGATGTCTTTCTTGATGACCTCCAAGGCGTTCTTCAGTCCGGCGGCAGAGATGATGGCTGTGCCGTGCTGGTCGTCGTGCATGACGGGGATGTCGAGGGTCTTCTTCAGACGCTCCTCGATATAGAAACACTCAGGAGCCTTGATGTCCTCGAGGTTGATACCGCCAAAGGTGGGAGCAATGCGCTCTACAGCCTCGCAGAACTTCTCAGGGTCTTTCTCGTTGACCTCGATATCGAAGACGTCGATGCCACCATAGATCTTGAAGAGCAGTCCCTTACCTTCCATGACGGGCTTGCCGCTCATGGCACCAATATCACCCAGGCCCAGTACTGCTGTACCGTTGGAGATGACAGCCACGAGGTTGCCCTTGTCTGTATACTTATACGCATCGTCGGGGTTCTGCTGGATTTCCAGACAGGGGTAGGCGACGCCAGGCGAATAAGCCAGCGAGAGGTCTGTTTGTGTACGATAAGCCTTGGTGGGCTTTACTTCAATTTTTCCGGGACGTCCAGCTTCGTGATAGGCCAAAGCTGCTTCTTTCGAGATCTTTACCATTTTGTGTTGTGTGTATTATTACTGTGAAATAGTTACAATTCAGAAAATTTTCCGCAAAAGTAATAAAAACTCTGCAAAAACGTGCGTTTTTTTAATCTTTTTAGTAACTTTGCACCGTAAAAGTAATATTTATGCAAGTTTTGAGAGAAACAACAGCCTATAGGGCCTCTTTACGGGAGCGCATCATTGAGAAAGCCATGCAGGATTTCTCAAAGCATGGCATCCGTGCCGTGAAGATGGACACGCTGGCCAAGGAACTTGGTATCTCAAAGCGAACAATGTATGAAATCTTTGAAGACAAGGAAACGCTGCTTTTCGAAGGTATCAAGGTCTATGGCGAAAGAAAGAGGGAGTATATGCACAGCTATGCTGAGGAAGGTCACGATGTGATAGACATCATCATGGAGGCCTACCACATGAAGGTGGAGGAGGTGCGTGCGGTGAATCCTGACTTCTATCTAGACCTGATGAAATATCCAAGGCTGGCTCAGTACATGAAGGAGGCACAGCAGAAGTCGCGCGAGGGATTCCTGGCGTTTATGAAGCGTGGAGTCGATGATGGTTATTTCCGTCCGGATGTCAACTACGAGCTGGTGCCCCACATCTTCGATGCCCTGGGACAGTATATCCTCACCAACAGTCTGGTACAGCAGTACTCCGTTGAAGAGCTGTTCTCCAACTGTTTCCTGATAGCCTTGCGCGGATTCTGTACCGACAAGGGCTTGCACACCATCGACAAACTGATGGCTGCGGCTAAATCTGAGTAAATGACAGCGGCATCAGTTCCTTGATGCCATCCATCACATAGGTGTGGTCAGTACCGTAGAGCAAGATGCGTACGGGGTGCTTGAAGCGCGTCTCTGTCTCGATGAGCACCTGACGACAGGGACCGCAGGGACTGGCAGGCTCTGCCAGGAACTCTCCCTTGCTGTTGCGGACGGCGATGGCCAGCATCAGAACGGGCTGGTCGGGGTACTGGGCACCGGCAGCAAACAAGGCGCTACGCTCGGCACAGATGCCTGCGGGGAAGGCGGCATTCTCCTGATTGCAGCCAGGAACGATGACACCGTTCTTCAGCAGAAGAGCAGCACCCACATGGAAGTGAGAGTAGGGGGCATAAGAGTTATAGGTTGAGGCCTTAGCCTGTTCAATGAGTTCACGTTCCTGATCTGTCAGTTCAGAGAAATCGGCTGAGTAGATAGTGGATTTTAGGGCTAGTTCTTTCATAATATTTCGATTTTTGTTGCAAATATAATTATTTTTCTTTATTTTTGCACAAAATTTGAAGAAAAAAGCATGAATCGCACTATATTTTTTGTTTATTTATTCGTTTTAGGCCTCTTTCCGGCCTCTTCTTTTGCTATTTCGTGGAATAAATCCTTCCAAGACTATTTTGATTATTATAAGGATATTGCCATCAGTCAGATGCATGAGTTTGGCATTCCTGCCAGCATCACACTGGCACAGGGCGTGCTGGAGTCGGGAGCGGGCATGAGCGAACTGGCCCGGAAGAGCAACAACCATTTCGGCATCAAGTGTAACAACGGATGGACGGGAGAAAGAGTCTATCATGACGACGACGAACGCGGTGAGTGCTTCCGTGCCTACGACAACGTGCTGGACAGCTATCTGGACCACTCGTTGTTCCTGAAAAACAGTAAGCGCTATAGTAGTCTGTTTCAGTTGAAGAGGACCGACTATAAGGGTTGGGCCAAGGGTTTGAAGGCTTGCGGTTATGCAACTAGTCCGACTTATGCCACGCGGCTGATAGAGATTATTGAGCTCTATGGCTTGCACAAGTTTGATAAGGGTGGCGGCAGTCAAGGTGCTGTCGAAGTGTTGCCGTCGTTGGCTAAGCAGTCTTCCACGATGACGACTTCACATAAGGTAAATCAGTTTAATGATAATTATTATGTTATTGCCCGTCAGGGAGATACGTTCCGTTCTATTGGCGCTGATGTGAGTGTGGACTATCGTCGATTGGCTAAGTTCAACGAGCGCGACAAGGACGATGTGCTGGAAGAGGGCGAGTATGTCTGGCTGAAGAAAAAACGCCGTCATGCGCCCAAGGAATACAAGGGCTATGTCTATCGTGTGGAGGCTGGCGAGTCGATGTACAGCATCGCCCAGCGCTTCGGCATCCGCCTGAAGAACCTGTATAAGATGAACGACCTGTCACCCGACTACGTCATACAAGTCGGTGACCCGTTAAGAATCAGATAAACGAAAGAGGAATCAGTCCTTGAGCAACTTGTCAAGGAAATCATCGAGGTCTTTGTCCAGATCGACCATCAAGTCTTCGTGCAGGATGGCGGTATCGTCGTCCACGAGGTAGAGCTCTTCGATGCTTTCCTTGTCGTCGTCTTCCAAGACAAACGAGAAAGGTTTCAGTATGGCCATCTGCTCAATCTTGTCCTTCTGCTTGTGGAGGGTGGTGCGCAGCGTGGCAGCAACCTCCTGGTAGAATTTGTCGTCCTTGTTGTCTATCCATTGCTCTACGACACAACGGTTCAGTTCGTTGTCATCATCGTCGAACGACATCAATTCACCCGTGTCCTGGTTGACGCGCAAGTGGATGTCAGTCAGCAGGGTAGCTTCCTCAGCGGGAGGAAATTTCTCGATGGTCTTACGGATGGCACGTTCTGCCTCTTGAAGTGTTTGTTCGGTTGCTTTCATGAGCTTTAGAGTGTTTAGACGATACAAAAGTACATAAATTAGTGGATAATTGCAAACGATTACGACTTTTTTTTCAAAATTTTCGTAATTAGTAATTCATTATTCGTTATTTCTTTGTATCTTTGCAATTGCAAACTCGAGATTGCAATACTAATGAATCAAAGAATCACTCATTCGGGGGTAGTTGACAGTGTGGAGGACGGTTGCGTACATGTGCGTATCGTCCAGACTTCTGCTTGTGCTGCCTGCAAGGTGGCCAGCTACTGCAATGCCTCCGAGTCGAAGGAGAAGATGATTGACGTGTTCTGCGATTCCGTCGCAGAATATAAGATTGGTCAGCAGGTCACTGTCTCGACCTCCGGGCAGGTGGCTGCCAAGGCGCTGTTGTGGGCCTTCGGTGTACCGTTCGTCTTGCTGATGGTGGTGCTGGTGCTGGTATTACTGCTGACAGGCAATGAGGGATGGGCTGCGCTGGGAGCCTTGGTAGCACTCGTACCTTATTATATTATATTATGGCTGTTGCGCGACAAGATGCGCGAGCAACTGGCCTTTCGGATTGAATAAATAAAACAAACTAAAACAAATATTTAAAGATTTATGGATTTTATGTTAATTGCAGTAGCAGTATTGGGAGCCATCGGACTGATAGCTGCCCTGGTGCTGTTTGTCTGCTCCAAGAAGTTCTACGTCTATGAAGACCCGCGCATTGCCCAGGTAACTGAGCAACTGCCTGGTGCCAACTGTGGCGGATGTGGCTTCGCAGGATGTGGCGGCTTGGCAGATGCACTGGTCAAAGGTGCCGATGCCGGTAGCCTCGACGGACTTATGTGTCCTGTGGGCGGACAAGAAGTGATGGGCAAGGTGGCCGACCTGTTGGGAATGGCCATTGCCAATGGTGAGCCTATGGTTGCCGTCGTGCGTTGTAACGGAACATGTGCCCTGCGTCCGAAGATTGCAGAGTACAGCGGTCTGCGCACTTGTGCAGCGATGAACGCTTGTGGTGCCGGTGAGACGGCGTGTGGCTTTGGCTGTCTGGGTTGTGGCGACTGTGTGGCCGCTTGTCAGTTTGATGCCATCCACATGAACCCAGAGACCGGTCTTCCTGAGGTTGACGAGGAGAAGTGTGTGGCCTGTGGCGCTTGCGTCAAGGCTTGTCCGCGCAACATCATCGAACTCCGCAAGAAGGGGCCAAAGGGTAGGAGAGTGTTCGTCTCTTGTGTCAACAAGGACAAGGGTCCTGTAGCCATGAAGGCTTGTAAGGCCGCTTGCATCGGTTGTGGCAAGTGTGCGAAGGAGTGTCCGTTTGGTGCCATTACCGTCGAGAACAACGTGTCGTACATCGACCACACGAAGTGCCGTCTGTGTCGTAAGTGTGTGGCTGTTTGTCCTACGGGTTCTATCCACGCCGTGAATTTCCCCGCACCTAAGACTGCGCCCAGCGACTCTGCCGCTGGTGATAACCCCACTAACGAAAAGAAGGAGGCCGAAGCATGAATATAAAGACATTTAGTATCGGTGGTGTACACCCCGAAGAGAACAAGCTGACGCACGAGGTGGCTACCAAGGTGGCTGCACTCCCTAAGCAGGCTATCTTCCCATTGGGTCAGCATATTGGTGCACCTGCCAAACCCGTTGTCCAGAAGGGCGACAAGGTGAAGGTGGGTACGATGATTGCCGAGGCAGGTGGTTTTGTGTCCGCTCCAATCTATTCATCGGTTAGCGGTACGGTGTTCAAGATTGACACCGCCATCGACGCCACTGGCTATCGCAAGCCTGTGATTATCATTAATGTAGAGGGCGATGAGTGGGAAGAGACCATTGACCGCTCTGACAAGTTGGAACTGGTGAAGGACCATCCCGAACTGACACCTGAGGAAATCGTTGAGCGCATCAAGACCGCTGGTGTTGTTGGCATGGGTGGTGCTTGTTTCCCCACGTTTATCAAACTCTGTCCGCCACCAACGGCTAAGGCTGAGTGTGTGATTATCAATGCTGTAGAGTGCGAACCTTATATCACCGCCGACTATCGTCTGATGATGGAGCATGCTGACGAGATACTTGTTGGTTTGGAACTGCTGATGAAGGGTGCCAAGGTGACCAAGGGCTACATCGGCATAGAGACCAACAAGATGCCTGCCATTGAACTGCTCACCAAGAAGTGTGCCGAAGCGTTTGCCGCTTCGGAATACCAAGTGGAGGTTGTACCCCTGAAGCAGCGCTATCCGCAGGGTGGTGAGAAACAGCTTGTGGATGCTGTCATCAATCGTCAGGTGCCTGCTCCTCCCGCTATTCCTGTGAATGTGGGTGCCATTGTGCAGAATGTAGGTACGGCCTTTGCCGTCTACGAGGCTGTGATGAAACGCAAGCCTTTGTTCGAGCGCTATACTACCGTTACTGGTAAGAAACTGCAGAATCCTGGCAACTTCCTCGTTCGTATGGGAACGCCCATGAAGGACCTCATCGATGCTTGTGGCGGTATGCCCGAGGGTGACAACAAACTGCTGGCTGGTGGTCCGATGATGGGTAAGGCGCTGACCAGTGTCGAGGTGCCCATCTGCAAGGGAACCAACTCTGTGACCATCATCTCCGACGAGGAGGCTTTCCGCAAGGAGCCACAGCCCTGTATCCGTTGTGCCAAGTGTGTCGGCGCCTGTCCGATGGGCTTGGAGCCCTACTTGCTGGCTAAGCTTGCTGCTGTCAAGAACTGGGAGCGTGCCGAGAAGGAAGAGGTCGTCAGCTGTATCGAGTGTGGCTCGTGTCAGTTCACCTGTCCTGCCCACCGTCCGTTGCTCGACAACATCCGTCAGGCCAAGGCTACCGTCATGGGAATTATCCGCGCTCGTGCGGCTAAGAAATAGTCAAATTGTGAAATAGTCAAATTGTGAAATAAAACAATGGGAAAATTAATCGTTTCATTATCGCCTCACGCACACGGAACGGATACCGTTGAGAAGAACATGTACGGGGTTATCATTGCCCTGGTGCCTGCGCTGCTCGTGTCGTTCTGGTTCTTCGGCATTGGCTCGGCCATTGTCTGTGCAACGAGCGTCGTGGCCTGTGTCTTCTTTGAGTGGGCCATCAATAAATACATCCTCAAGAACGAGCGTAACACTATTCTTGACGGTTCGGCAGCCCTGACGGGTCTGCTGCTCGGCATGAACCTGCCCTCTAACCTGCCCATCTGGATCATCATCATTGGTGCGCTGTTCGCCATCGGTGTGGCTAAGATGACATTTGGCGGCCTGGGCAACAACCTCTTCAATCCTGCACTGGTAGGCCGTTGCGCCTTGCTGGTGGCTTTCCCTGCTCAGATGACTACGTGGCCAAAAGTTGGTCAGCTAACCAGCTACATCGATGCTGAGACAGGTGCTACGCCGCTGTCTATCATGAAGAATGCCATCAAGAGTGGTGATGCTTCTATTCTCGACCAGCTGCCCTCATCACTCGACCTCTTCCTCGGTAACCATCCCGATGGTGCTGGTGCGATGGGTGAGATCTGTGCGCTGGCTCTGTTGCTGGGTCTGGTCTATATGCTCTGGAAGAAGATTATTACCTGGCACATCCCCGTCAGCATCATTGCTACGGTATTTGTGTTCAGCGGCATCTGCCATCTGGCAAGTCCCGCCTATGCCGATCCCATCAGCGTTATCTTCTCGGGTGGTCTGATGCTCGGTGCTATCTTTATGGCTACCGACTATGTCACCTCACCGATGACTGCCAAGGGTCAGCTCATCTATGGTGTCTGCATCGGTTTCCTGACTGTTGTCATCCGCAACTGGGGTGCTTATCCTGAGGGCATGTCGTTCGCTATTCTGATTATGAATGCGTTCACGCCACTCATCAACACTTATGTCAAACCAAAACGTTTCGGGGAGGTTGCAAAATGAAGAAGCTTGAATCATCATTACTGAATATGACGCTGGTGCTCACGTTGGTAGCAGTCGTCATGGGTGGTATCCTCGCCTTTGTGAACCATCTCACCGAAGGTCCTATTGCCGAACAGAAAGCGAAAGCGCTGGCCGACGGTATCAAGACCGTGATGGTGTGCAACGATCTGGTCGTTGCAGAGCCTGTGGAAGTGAAGCAGGACATCGACGGCAAGGAGCACACCTTCATAATATATAATGTAAAGGACGCTCAGGGCAAGGATCTCGGTGCTGCCGTTCAGTCTGTCACCATGGGTTTTGGTGGTGACTTGAAGGTACTTGTAGGCTTTGATACTGAGGGCAACATCCTTGGCTATACGCTGTTGGAGCATGCTGAGACACCAGGACTTGGTGCCAAGGCCGACCAGTGGTTCCAGAAGGGTCAGAAGGGTGACATCATTGGTAAGTCGCCTGCTGAACCGCTGACCGTATCGAAGGACGGCGGACAGGTAGATGCCATCACGGCGTCAACCATTACCTCGCGTGCCTTCCTGAAGGCAGTGAACAATGCTTACAACGCCTATAAGGTCACGCCGACTGACGGTGAGACTGGTGCAACGAAACAAGAGTAATGTCTCGAAACATCGAAACATCGAAATATCGAAACATCGCAATATCGAAATATCGAGATAACGAAATAACGAAAAAACTATGAGTTATATAAATATCATCAAGAACGGCATCGTCAAGGAGAACCCCACGTTCGTCCTGATGCTGGGTATGTGTCCCACGCTGGCCACTACCACTTCTGCCATGAACGGTATGTCGATGGGTCTGGCTACGATGGCTGTGCTCATCTGCACCAACTTCGTGATATCGTGCCTGAAGTCGGTAACCCCCGACAAGGTGCGCATCCCTGTATTCATCGTGGTCATCGCCGCCTTCGTCACCATCTTGCAGTTGGTTATCAAGGCCTATCTGCCTGACATCGATGCGGCGCTGGGCCTGTTTATTCCGCTGATTGTGGTGAACTGTGTGATTCTGGGTCGTGCAGAGGCTTTTGCTGCTAAGAACTCGCCTGTAGCTTCGCTGTTTGACGGCATCGGCATCGGACTAGGTTTCACCATCGGTCTGACCTTGCTGGGCATCTGTCGTGAGATTCTGGGTTCTGGCTCTGTCTTCGGCTTCGTGCTGTTGCCTGAGACCTACAACATCCTGCTCTTCGTGCTCCCTCCGGGTGCTTTCATCATGTTGGGATTCCTCATTGCTATTGTTAACAAGCTAAGGTCGTAATAACGATATAACGTAATAACGAAATAACGACAACTATGGAATATATTTTGATTTTCATTAGCGCGATATTCGTCAACAATATCATTCTGTCGCAGTTCCTCGGCATCTGTCCGTTCCTCGGCGTGTCGAAGAAGGTGGATACATCGCTGGGTATGTCGGCAGCTGTGGCTTTCGTCTTGACGCTGGCTACCATCGTGACGTGGTGTGTACAGAAGTTTGTGCTCGACGCCTTCGGACTGCAGTATCTGCAGACCATCGCTTTCATCCTGGTCATTGCCTCGCTGGTGCAGATGGTCGAGATTATCCTCAAGAAGGTGTCGCCCGCACTCTATCAGGCACTGGGCATCTTCCTGCCACTCATCACCACCAACTGTGCTGTGCTGGGTGTGGCTATCCTCGTCATTCAGAAAGACTTCAACCTGCTGCAGTCTGTGGTCTATGCTTTCTCTACGGCTATTGGCTTCGGACTGGCGCTGACCGTCTTTGCAGGTATGCGCGAGCAGTTGGAGCTGTGCACTATTCCTAAGGGCATGCGTGGCATGGCTATCGTCATGCTCTCTGCTGGTTTGCTCTCGCTGGCCTTCATGGGCTTCTCGGGAGTTGATGGCGGTCTGAAAGTTCTCTTCGGACTGGACTAAACTAATAAAAGAAATATCCCCAACTCACAGCGAGCTGGGGATATTTTTTGTTATTCGTTATTTGTTGTTAGTTATTCACTCTTAACTCTTAACTCTTCACTATTCGTTATTCACTAGCGAAGCGCCTAACTATTCGTTATTCACTAGCGAAGCGCCTAAAGCGGGTAGTCCTCGAAAGCGTAGAGCACGGTAGAGAGGTAGCGCTCGCCAGTGTCGGGCAACAGCACCACAATCTTCTTACCCTTGTTCTCAGGACGCTTGGCCACCTGGATGGCTGCGTAGAGGGCAGCACCTGCAGAGATACCCACCAGCAGACCTTCCGACTGGGCAATCTCACGACCTGTGCGGATGGCGTCGTCGTTCTCGACGTCGAACACCTCGTCGATGAAGTTGGCGTTATAGGTCTTGGGGATGAAGCCTGCACCGATACCCTGAATCTTGTGTGGACCGCTCTGACCGCCGTTCAGCACGGGGCTTGACTTCGGCTCTACGGCGATGACCTTCACGTTGGGGTTCTGCTCCTTCAGATATTTTCCAGTTCCGCTGATGGTACCGCCAGTACCTACACCACCGATGAAGATGTCCACCTGACCGTCGGTGTCGCGCCAGATTTCAGGACCCGTAGTAGCATAGTGCTTGGCAGGGTTGGCCTCGTTCTCAAACTGCTGTAGGATGACAGCACCGGGGATAGAGTCGCGCAACTCCTCGGCAGCGCGGATGGCACCAGGCATTCCGTCCTTTCCAGAGGTCAAGCGCACCTCAGCGCCGTAGGCCTTCACAAGGTTTCTGCGCTCCACGCTCATGGTCTCAGGCATGGTAAGGATAAGGTGATAGCCCTTGACGGCGCTGACCAGTGCCAGTCCTACGCCCGTATTTCCGCTGGTAGGTTCGATGATTGTAGCGCCGGGCTTCAGAATACCCTTGGCCTCTGCATCCTCAATCATCGCCAGTGCGATACGGTCCTTCACGCTACCGCCGGGGTTGAAAAACTCTACTTTGGCAATTACCGGGGTCTCCAGACCCTTTGCCTGTGAATACTTGTTGAGCTCCAAGAGTGGGGTGTTGCCGACGAGCTCAGTCAGCTGTTTTGCAATCTTTGTCATAATCCTTATCCTTTAAAATGTTAATGTATAATGTTTAATCTTTAATGTTTCATTTTTAATCTTCATCGTTTCTGGGTGCAAAGTTACGGCGTTTTCTGCATACTCACAATACCATGAGCATGTCATTTGCATACCAAACGTTTGGTATATTGCAGTTTTTTATGTATTTTCTTGCTTTTTTATTCATTTCTTTGTATCTTTGCTCACACTATGAAGAAGATAACGGTTTGGTTTATGATTGTCGTTCTGGCGGTGCTCATGGGAGCGCTTGTCGGAGCGGGATCTTATATGCTGGACGTTTCGCTGGCGCCAGACCCGACGCGTGCTAATACAGACTCGTGCTACAGGCAGTTGTTTACGGACTATCCCGAGACGAGGGAGTGGATGGATAGTCTGCGCACGCACCACGCCCTGCGCGACACGATGCTGATGATGACGGGAGGCTATCGACTTCATACCTATTATATTAATAGGGGCAGTCAGCGCACGGCAATGGTCATTCACGGTTGGCGCGACCAGGCCATCAAGTTCTTCTATTTTGCGCGGATGTATGAGCGGTTGTTGGGGTACAATGTTGTTATGCCCGACCTCTATGCCAGCGGCATGAGCGATGGCGATATGCTACGCATGGGGTGGTTGGACCGTCTGGACGTGTTGCAGTTGCTGGATGTCTTCAAGGCCGACACCATGGTGGTTCACGGTGTGTCGATGGGTGCTGCCACGACGATGATGATGTCGGGCGAAGAGATGCCTGAGGACATCCGTGATCTCCGCTTTGTTGCCGACTGTGGCTACACCAGCGTGTGGGATGAGTTTGCCGGAGAGTTGAAAAATCAGTTCGGTCTGCCTGCGTTCCCGTTGATGTACACCACTAGTTTGCTTTGCCAGTTGCGCTATGGCTGGAACTTCGACGAGGCCTCGGCGCTCCGTCAGGTTGCCAAGTGCCGCTATCCCATGTTCTTCATTCATGGCGATGCGGACGACTTTGTTCCAACCTATATGGTTCACGAGCTATATAACGCTAAGCCCGATCCCAAGACCCTTTGGATAACCAAGGGCACCGACCACGCCCACTCCTACAAGAACCACCGTACCGAGTATGTTGCGCGAGTCCGCAGGTTTCTGGAGTAGTGACGAATGACGAATTTTGAATGACGAATGTAATCTAAAACGTATGCCTCGATATAGACTTCTCCTTATTACAAGCTTCCTGCTCCTGTCTGCCACGATGTTCGCAGAAGATGGTTTGCCTATCATTGAGATCAAGGCAGACCGGACAATGATTTATCCTCAGCACATGGAGCTGACGGGTGAGGAGACGTTGATGGACATTCTGCAGCTAGTGCCCGACCTGATGATTGCCGGTTATGAGGATGTCATCTCCAATTATAACCTCCGCATTGACAATGGTCCGATAAATGGCGACACACGACTGATTCTGAGTCAGATGAAGGCCAAGGACATTGCCAAGATTCAGGTGTGCGACAATACGGGTGTGGCAAAGGGGACAATTGCATTGGGTAGGGTACTGGATATCAATATGAAGATGCCTGAGGGGGTGAAAGGTTTCGTGGAAGGCCAGGGCGACTTTGGCAAGAATGTGCAAGGTATCGGCGCCGCGAATGCGTTGTACGGCAGTAAAAGTACCGACCTCTATGCCAATGCGTCTTATCGTCATCAAAACGGGAATGAGGAGTATGTGACGCTGCACATGACGAACCGCTTTGACGACCGTAACAAGTTGTTGACCTATTTCACTCAGCAGTATCTTGACCGTCCTACTGGTATGTCGCGTAAAGTGATGGGCAGAGCGCGCTATTTCCACACCTTCAACGACGTGGGTACCGAACTGCTCATCGTGGGCGGCTATCAGTATAACAGTGATCAGCAATTCTCCAACAAACTGCCGTTGTATATCGTTGAGTTGAATACACCTTTGATGACTGAGCGTCTGTCGATGATGCTGGGTGTCGAGGGCGATTTCCTCATGACAAAGCAAAAGGGCACGGACAGGAGTTGGGATGTCATTAATAATGATATCTACCTGCAGTTCACCTATTCCTTGCCTCGCTGGAAGTTCACTGTCGGCAATCGTGTGATGTTCTATAACTATAACCTGAAGGAAGGCGGAATCAGTCAGAAGCATTCTGACACCCGCAACAACACGGATGCCTGCGTCATCTTTGTGCCCGACAACCGCAATCAGATTCAGTTGGGCTATTATCGCAAGTACTATAACCCTTCCGTCGATTTCTTTAAAGACAGCAATACACTTTCTGACGAGCAATGGGCGATTACCAAGGGACGACTGGAGGAACAGACAATCAACCAGCTGAAGCTGGGCTATGCTTATAGTCGACAGAAGCTGACGGTACAGACGGAGGCGAGCTACTATGTCATCGAGGATGGTGAGAATTTCACAGAGTTGGGAGCCTCGGCATATTGGAAAACGAAGGGGCTGAGTATTTCCGGCGGCTCCAATCTGTATATTGCTGATAGTGGCACCTATGCCTCTGTATGGCTTGCTCCGACGGCTTATCTTCCTCATGCCTGTCAGATAGGCATGCAGCTGGTCTATTACACTAAGAACGCTCCCAAGCGTGAGGCAACGAACGTGCCCGTCTATGGCTGTCTCTCTGTCAACAAGCAGTTCGGAACACATTGGAACCTGGGTGTCGACTGGCATGACATGTTCGATGCTCTCTGTAGTGATGCAACAGTAAACAGACATGCTGCCAACCTGAAGGTGCAGTATAGATTCTAAAGGAATGAGGAAGTTTGAATGACGAGTTACGAATTATAAATTATGAATTACGAATTAGACATGATACAGACAGCCGGCATCGGTGCCTTGGCGCTCCTCGTCGGTATGGTTCTTACGAGAAAGGTGGCACTTCTCCAGAAATACTGCGTGCCGTCGCCCGTAAGCGGTGGTATTATCTTCTCCTTGCTGACGCTGATGCTCTATGGCTGGTTCGACATCGAGGTGTCGTTCGACGGCACGCTGAAGGATGTTTTCATGCTGGCCTTCTTTACCAGCGTAGGATTTCAGAGTGACCTGAAGGTATTGAAGCAGGGTGGGCGACTGCTGATTATCATGCTTCTGCTGTTGGTTGTAGTTATTTCTCTACAGAACATCATGCCTATGGGTATTACCCGTCTCATGGGTGTCGACCCGCTGATAGGTATGGCGGCAGGCAGCATTTCCATGACGGGTGGACACGGCACGGCAGGTGGTTTTGCGAGTGTGCTCGAAAACATGGGACTGCAGGGTGCAGGAACAATTGGCATGGCTGCGGCCACCTTCGGTCTGATAGCCGGTTCCATGATTGGCGGTCCGTTGGCAGAGCGTATTATCCGCAAGAAACTTTCTCACGAACAGATGCAGCCGCAAGACGACGAGATAGACCCCGCCATGGCTGGTATCGAGAGCGATGAGGCCTCTCCAACAGGTCGTACCAAGCGCGTCAGCACCAACGAGCAGGAGTTCCAGCAGTATGCCAAGGCGTCTTATTGCATCCTCCTGGTCATGGGTGCCGGTACGCTGATGAGTTGGCTGCTGGCAAAGACGGGCATCACGTTCCCCACCTATTTTGGTGCGTTGATACTGGCTGCTATCGTTCGTAACACCATCGGATTCTTCCGTTACAAGGACGACGGCAAATGGGAGAACGCGGATAAGTTGTTGGACATGGAGCGTATCGTCAGCGTAGGCAACATCTGTCTGTCGCTGTTCCTTGGCATGGCCATGATATCCCTGAAGCTCTGGGAGCTGCAGAGTCTGGCTCTTCCGTTGGTTGTCATTCTGGTTTCTCAGGTAGTGATGATGGACTTCTTTGTCTACTTCGTAGCCTTCCCGCTGTTAGGCCGCAGCTACGATGCTGCCGTGCTCTGTGCAGGTATGTGCGGCTTCGGTCTCGGTGCCACACCCAATGCCATGGCCAACATGAGTGCTGTGTGCTATAAGTACCGCTATACCGTCAAGCCTTTCCTCATTGTTCCCATCATCGGTGCCATGTTTGCTGACCTGCTCAATACCGGTATCATCACGCTCTTCCTGAATATTCTGTAATAGGCCATCTACGAGGCCTATCATGCTGCTTTGGATATTTAGCAGCATCAATATAAGCGATAAAAAACAAAAAAAACAAGGTTCACATTCACGCGTAATTTGCTGTTGCAGTGAGTATTAGGTGTGAACCTTGTTTTTTTGTAGGTATCCTTACCATAGGTAGTCTTCAATCTCGGAATCGAACTGGAGGGGTTGTGTCCAACCATATTCCAGGCAGACGGACTGGATGAACTGAAAAACGTCGGGACTAATAGGTCGATGTGCGCTATGGTAGCGGTAGTAGATGGTACGACCGTAGTGGTCGATCAGTGTCTGTTTGATGTTCCTCGCCTGATGCTGTGGCATGTTATAATAGAAATGTTTCGTCATGCCCAGAGGCATCTTGAGTGGCTGGTTGTCGCGGAAATTAGGACACTGGCCTTTTTCCACCTTCTTATGTCTGGGGTTGATGCAGGTGAGCACCTCCTCTTCCGTGTCAACATACAGGCCGACTTCCCAGCGCAGACAATGGTCATGGAGAGGGCAGTTGTCGGCAAAACATACTGTGTATTTTTGTGCTTTTTCTTTGAATAAGGTGCTTTTCTGTTTCATTGTCGTCAATTTTTCTGCAAATATACTCAAATAATATGTTAATTCCAAATATTTCCAAGGTATTCCCCAATATTTTTAAGTTGTAAAATCGTTAAACTACATGTTTATCTGAGTGTTTTACTCCCGAAACAAGTTGTTTTAGGCTTAAAACACTTTGTTTTAGGCCTGAAACAGTTTGTTCCACTAGTAAAACAACCGCTGGAACAACTAACTGGTTGGCGGAGAAAATCAAGTTGACTTTCGCAAGCTTTACTAACAGCGCAAGATAGGCGCCGAGAAACAAGGTTCACACCTAACGTTCTGTATTACACGGATTTACGTGTGAATGTGAACCTTTTTTTTAATGGTTTTTATCTCTTTTGAATCTTCTATGTCCAGAACTCTTTCTCGCCTGTCTGCGTCATCTCGCCTTGACACTTCGGACAGGTATGCTTGTCCCAAATCCTGATGTTATCGCTGCCGCATTGCAGGCACAAACGCCCCACTTCGCTCCTATAGGATGGAGCCACGTCGGCAATGATACCACCCACCACGATGTTCTGGATGGTCTTGCAGTCAGGACACGACATAGCCGTAATCTCCTGACGGAAGAGCCCGCGTCCCTCGTACACCTCAGCCTCGTATCCGCACTGTCTGCAGCGGTATTTCAGTTTCCAAGACATCAATCAAACGAGCATAATCTATTCCAAATACTCGTCATCTCCTTATAGTTTATCTCTTTCGGCAGGTAGTCCATAACACAATTCTTATTAAATCGGAGGGCAAAGGTAATCAAAAATCCCATATTTTTCGTACCTTTGCAGCGAATATTAGGATAGTTTAGTATTTATGACAAAGCTTAATAAGATGACAGAAGAAAGAAGTAACGAGTTTCACAATGTAGTGCCCCTGCAGATACGTTTCAACGACGTTGACAAGTTCGGGCATGTGAACAACACCATATATTTTCAGTTCTACGACTCTGGAAAGACTGACTATGTTTCCACCGTGTGCAAAGGTTTTGACTGGGATCAGTATGCAATCTTCGTGGTGAAGATAGAGGTGGAGTTCTTTGCCCAGATAAAAGGCTCTGACCGTATTGCCGTCCGCACCCGTACTGCCAAACTCGGCAACAAGAGCTTCCATCTGGAACAGGAAATATTTGACACCGATACGCAGGAGGTGAAGAGCCGCTGCCTGTCGATATTGGTGCTGTACGACCTGGAGCAGAAGCTGTCCATACCGTTTCCCGACGAATGGCGCAAGGCCATCAGCGACTACGACGGGCTTTAAAATACGCAGGAAAACAAAGGGAGCAACACCGCTATGGATGTTGCTCCCAACTGTTTTTAGATGTTTCAATCCCATTTAGACAAAGCCCAACCAAGCTTATGAAACCTCGATGGCCTTGGTGACCTTCTGCTTCGGCTCGGTCTTCGGCATGGTGATGGTCAGGATGCCGTCCTCGACCTTGGCAGAGATCTGATCCTTCACTACATCATCCGGCAACGTGTAGCTCTGTTCGTAGTTTGAGTAGCTGAACTCACGGCGCAGATAGTGATGGCGACTGTCCTCATGCTTGTGTTCCTGTTGGTGCCCTCCATCGATGTTATCAACATCGCGGACTCCTCCCTTCTCGATGGCGATGGTGAGGTTGCCCTCGTCGTTGACGGCTACCGTGTGGAAACACCCATCGGCTCGTTTGCCCCCAAGTTGAAACTACTGGGTGAGCATACCGACCCCAAGACCATTCGTGGCAGAGACATTGAGTATGCGGGCATTGAGTTTATCCCTTCCAAGGAATTCATCAAGGAAGGTGGCAAGAACCGCGAGGGCTACCGCAAGAGTGACGCTCAGGTGGGAAACAGCCAGATGTACGACGAGAAGGCAATGGACGAGGCTTTGCGTCGCTGCATGCGGCTGGGCTATGCGACGATTCCAGAGTTTATGATATTCAGCGGATTGAAGCGCGACTCTGCCAAAGCCTATCTCGACAGCCTCTGCAAAGGCGAACATCCGCGTCTGTGGAAGGTACGCGAAAGCCGCCGCTGGCTCTACTTCCCAAAGCATGATACTTCCAAGGAATAAAACTCGGTTTCGACCGACCGCTCCAGCATATAAGGGCGAGTGCTCCAAGATATAAGGGCGCCCGCCCTAATTTGTACGGGCGGGCGTTCAAATTGAGAGACATGCCGTATCTCTCCCTGTTACATGCCGTCTCGCTCCCTGTTTGCCTGTACCTTTTCCCCTGTTCTTTCGTATATCTTCGATAAAGGATTCCCTATTCTTTCATTTTTTTCGTCTTTATCATTCATCATTGGAATATTTTTCGTATATTTGCACCCGCAATCCGCAAGGAGTGCAAAGACATATTGCTCAATTGTTCTCTCGAATTGCGACCTCGGAAAGAATTAACGAGCAAACCTTGAACCCAAGGAGTATGCGTTTATAGCGCAGACTTCTCCATAGGGTACAAGGGGCTGTCGCAAGCCTGAGAGAACATATGGCAGAGGCTGCGCTATTCTTTGTAAGTAAAAGCAAGCCTCAGATAAAGTAATGATTAAACGACAGATAAAATAATGGACGCAAAGAATCTGAAAAAACTGCAAGCAGACATGGCTGAGAGAATCTGGAGAAAAGCGGATGAACTTGGGCTTGTCAATGAAACATGTAAGCCTGTAACGGATGGCGTTACAGATATTGATGAATATCTGAAATCGTCGCCACGCATCATGTGGGTATTAAAAGAGCCTTGGGATGATATTGACGAGAACGGAATCACTTGTGGAGGAGGATGGGATATGTCTGAACTTTTCGAGAAAGATAATGCTTGGAAGAATAAGACTTGGCAACCGATAATCTATGTCACATACGGCATCATTAAACGCTGCCTATGGAAAGACATGGACTGGATACGTGACGACACAGGTATGGCAGATGTTCTAAAGAATATTGCGTATATCAATGTTAGCAAAATGCCTGGATATACACAAAGTGATAGTGAGAAAATACGATTGGCATATACAAACTGGCGGGACATTCTGCTGGAACAAATCAAGATGTACGATCCGCAAATTATCATCTTTGGCTATACTTTCGAATTGTTCAAGAATGATTTGGTGGGTATTAATGCTGAGCCTATCTATCGGGATGATGGAGTTATTCATGTTTATGAAAAAGATGGAATGAAGTTGCTTGATGTATATCACCCAAATCAGAGGAAAATCAGTCGTGAGCTGTATGTTGATTCCATTATAAAGCAGTGCTTATGAAAATAATTCTTTATGTTGTTTGTCTGTTTGTTTATATTCAGACCAGTTCCGCCCAAAATTTTATTGAATATAATGGGCGGGAGTATTATGAACGCGCTTTAATCATACAGGATTCTACCATTATGTTTTATCCTGTTGACGAGGCAAAAGTAACTGCTGTTGGCGGTGTCTCTGCTGGCGATGTTACGATT
>Ga0310695_10002169_pt1 | contig 42382 bp, 37 predicted proteins | sample RumenRJG_04DNA_FD_203882 | JGI IMG/M metagenome (GOLD analysis project Ga0310695, IMG submission 203882) | Bovine rumen microbial communities from Lethbridge, Alberta, Canada - RJG_04 (v2) (version 2) | ecosystem: Host-associated > Mammals > Digestive system > Stomach > Rumen | place: Canada... | reverse complement strand
AAAGGCTCTTCCATAGAACCAGTGGGTTAGTAAAGTAGAAAGTTCCAAAGAAATAAAATATCACAGGACTTTTCCTGTATACTTGAGATTGTCGAGAAAACAAGCTAGGAGTGAAGCCCTGTGACAATCTCAAGTTTAGCGAAAATCATAGCCGGCGTCAACAAGATGGTAGTGGAAAATGTGGAGATCGAAGATATGGAGAATGATCCCACACTCATCTTCAGGGTCCGGCCAACCAGAAAGGATTCATGCCGATGCGGAATCTGCGGAAGAAAATGCAGCGGCTATGACCAGGGGAATGGCAGACGACGCTGGCGTGCATTGGATATCGGAAACAGTATCCGGGTGTGTCTGGAATCCGATGCTCCAAGGGTCTGGTGCAAAGAACATGGCGTGGTAGTTCAAATGGTTCCATGGGCACGGCATGGTTCGAAGTTCACCAGAAACTTTGAAGATACTGCGGTTTGGATGTCCCTGTACCTGTCAAGAAAGGCCGTTTCTGAATACCTGCGAGTCAGCTGGGATACAGTCGGAGCCATAGTCGGCAGGGTAGAAAAGGAAACCAGATCTCAGGAGAACCGATTTGACGGTTTGGTTCGAATCGGGATTGATGAAACTTCCTACAAAAAAGGTTGGAAGTACATCACCGTCGTCATTAACCATGAGACCAACAGCGTAATCTGGGCCGCCAAGGGATCCGGCAGGGAGGTGCTTGAGCGATTCTTTCAGGAATTGACACCAGCACAGCGGGAAAGCATTGAACTGGTATCTGCTGACGGTGCCAGATGGATCAGGGGCACCGTTGCAGATTACTGCCCCAAGGCTACGTTCTGCATTGACCCATTCCATGTTGTGTCCTGGGCTGAAAATGTTCTCGACAGAGTCCGGAAACAGCAACTGGCAGAAGCAAGAAGAACGGTGTCAGAGGAACAAAAAGGGAAAGGCAAACAAAAAGTAGGACGGCCAAAGGGCGGATTCGCTGAGAAAACGGAAGCACAAAAGGCTGCCGAGCTGGTTAGAATAGCTAAGTTTCCGTTGCTGATGAACCCGGATCATCTGAGCGAATCCTACCAGATCCGACTCCGGGAAGTTCTCCTTTATGACAAACGATTAGCCACAGCGTATCGATTAAAGGAAGAACTCAGAGTAATCTTTCACCTCCCGGCTGATGAAGTCCGGCAAGCCTTAAAAAAGTGGCGGCGCAGAGCGTGGTCCTGCAGGATCCCTGAATTCGTTGATCTGCAGAGAAAGGTCAAGCGTCACATGGATGCAATCGTCGCTACCGTGATGCACCGCATCTCCAATGCCAGGGTTGAAGCCATTAACAACAAGATTAAACTAACCATTCGTATGGGCTATGGCTTCAGGAACATTGATAATCTTATTGCCTTGATTTTCCTTCGTTGTGGCGGAAGGAAAATCTGCTTACCTGGAAGGATCCCTTTGAAGGTGTCTTGACCCACATCTTCTAGGGAAGAATCTTCATAATTCACAATTATGAGTTGCTTTTCCCCAACCGGAACCCCGCAGCCTCCAGGTGTCATCCTGAGCGGAACGTAGTGGAGTCGAAGGATCTCCCCGCCCGCATACATTCGGGAACCCCATAGGAACATCATCATTCCCACGATGAAAGTCGGAAACACTATATAATTCTTCATTCTTCATTCTTAATTCTTCATTTGTCATCGCAAAGCGATGACACTGTCCCTTACTACGCCGTAGGCGGAATAATTGTTCATTATTCATTGTTAATTGTTCATTTGTCATCGCAAAGCGATGACACTGTCTCCTCCGGAGATGTAAACCTTCAATCAGCCGGAACACCATCTGTCCTGAGACCACATTAATTCTGCATTCTTAATTCTGAATTCTGAATTATTCTTAAGGGGGTTGTCTCATGAAAGCACTCTTCATCGGCGGAACCGGAACCATCAGCATGGCCATTGTCCGGCGGCTGGCGGAAAAGACAGACTGGGAAGTCTGGCTCCTGAACCGGGGCCGGCGCGCCGCGGATGTTCCCGCGGGCGTACACACCATCACCGCGGACATCAATGACGAGCAGGCCGTGGCGGAAATCCTGAAGGATCAGTTCTTTGATACCGTCTGCGAGTTCATCGGCTTCACCAAGGACCAGGTGGAACGGGACTGGCGCCTCTTCCGCGGTAAGACGCGGCAGTACATCTACATCAGCTCCGCCTCCGCTTACCTGAAGCCGTCCGCAAGCTATGTGATCACCGAGGGCACCACCCTGGCGAATCCCTACTGGGAGTATTCCCGGAACAAGATCGCCTGCGAGGAGTTCCTCATGCAAAAGCACCGGGAGGAAAGCTTCCCGGTCACCATCGTCCGCCCCAGCCATACCTATGACGAGCGCAGCGTCCCCGTGGCCGTCCACGGCAACAACGGCTCCTGGCAGGTGATCCGCCGGATCCTGGAGGGCAAGCCCGTCATTATCCCGGGCGACGGTTCCTCCCTGTGGACCCTTACCTTCAACACGGACTTTGCCCGGGGCTTTGTGGGCCTCATGGGCAACCGCCACGCCATCGGCGAGGCCTTCCAGATCACCGGGGATGAAACCCTGACCTGGGACCAGATCCATCAGACCATTGCCGACGCGCTGGACAAGCCCCTGATCCCCTACCACGTCTCCGCCGACTTCCTGGCCGAAACCGGAAAGTCCATGGGCTATGACTTCACCGGCGGACTCATCGGCGACAAGTCCGTTTCCGTTGTCTTTGACAACCGCAAGCTGAAACGGGCCGTTCCCGATATGAAGACCAAGGTACCCTTCCATGTCGGCGTCCGCAAGGCCCTGGATTATATCCTCGCCCACCCGGAATGTCAGAAAGAGGATCCCGACTTCGACGCCTGGTGTGACCGCGTCATCGCCGCCCTGGAAAAAGCCAAAAAAGAAATCTGATTTATCACCCGCAAAAACGGAGGCAGTCATCACTGCCTCCGTTTCAATTAGTTGACAGATGGACGGGGTTTTTGTCAACTTCGCAGCCTCAACAACATGGTGTCATTCCGACTGAAGGCACAGCCGTAATGGAGGAATCCCTTACTACGGCCATCGGCCGCATAAATTCAAAAGAAACACTTTCCATCCGGAAAGTGTTTCCTCCGCCATTCTTCATTTTTCATTCTTCATTTTTCATTGTTGAGCCTTACGGCTCAACCTCAATTCCCTCTCTCAGCATCGTCCGCAGCTGTCCCAGTCCCGCGCCGCTGTTTCTCCTGACGCCGTCCGGCCGTACAATGCTGCTGTAGTTGCCCACAATCGTGACCTCAAACCCTGTCCGGGCTTTCCATATCGCCGCCACGGCGTTGAACAGCATCTGCGCCCACATCTGGTGGTAATCGGAGGTGATCAGCGTGATCTTATGAATGTCTTCCTTCTTCAGGACCTGGAACACCTTTTCCGCGTTTTCCAGCGTGGTCATGGCGGCCGGGTCCGTCAGGATCCGGTCCGCGTCGATATGGCGGTCCCGCGCCAGGAACATCTTCATTTTATCGGCTTCGGTGTGGTTTTCCCAGTTGTTCGGGCCTGTAGCGCCGCCGGTGCAGATCAGCGTCGATTCCGGGAAGGACCGGGCTGCCGCTGCAGCCGCCTCGCACCGTCCTATCAGCTCCTCGGTCATCTCTCCGTCCTGCAGCTGGAAGCCCAGTACCACAAAAGCGTGCTTTCCGCTGAAGTCCAGTCCGCTCCGTTCCAGCGGAACAGCCTTTTCCTCTCCCCGGTAGGCGAACCGCCGGTAATTGGCGTTGCGCACGGATCCGTACCAGTGATCCACAATGGCGCGGCCCACCTGGTATTCCTCCGCGCTCTTCAGGTGGATCATCTCCAGGATATAATCCAGCTCCTCCGGATCCGCCTTGATCTTTTCCCGTTCTTCCGTTTCCAGCTTCTCAAAAAGCGACTCGAACAGGGGCAGATCTTCCTCTGCCGCCTTCCATGTCTCTCCGATCGCCGTCCCGCACAGCAGGACCAGAACCAGCGTCGCGGCGATGATCGCTTTCATGCGTTTCATACAGGTTCGCCCTCTTCCGTTACTTTTCGGTTGTGCTCTTGCGGTAGAATTCTTACATAGTCATTATAAAGATTGTATACATAAAATACAAGTACGGAAAAAAACGGAAGAAAAGCCTTCGCTTTTCTCCCGTAAGCAATCTTCCCCGTTCCGGCCGGAATGGCGGTTTTTTATTTCACCTTCTTCACCCGGAACGACACGGTTTCATACCGGTTCTTCTCCCAGCAGTTATAGGCCCGGAGCGTATATTCATCGTTTAAGGCGTTCAGGCCCAGCGTATCCGTCTGGCGGTAACGCGAGCCTAGCTTTGCCGGCTGACTATACTCCTCCTCATCTTCACCCTGTTCGTCCTCCCGGACGTCCAGGCAGGCGACGGAGCCGCCTCCGGCCATTCCGCTTTCAAACGTCTGGTCAAAGTAATCCGTTGCCGTGCTCTTCGGGTTCACAAACTCAAACCACAGGTCACCCTCCGGTATCGTCTTTTATTCCTTTCCGTAGAAATAGCCTTCCTGCATTTCCAGCGGCGGCAGCGTTACGGTAATGACGCCGTCTTCACTCTCCCCGGTCTGCAGATTCCAGCACGAACACTGGAACTTCATCGTGCCTCCCGCCTTTATGCTTTCCGTATTGTATTGCGCGGCAGTTGCGATAATAAACAGCCCGTCATCGCTGTAATCATACCATGTCCAGGAATCGCCTCCCGGGTTCCAGATCTCGCACGAGATCAGTTCCTTGTCTCCCCGCAGTTCGTCCTGGGTGACGTTTTCTCCGTTATACTCAATCTGTTCCGGATGTTCCCCTTCTTCATAATACGGCAGGCAGTTCGGGTCGGTGCATTCCACCTTGAACACAACGGACACCCCGTCCTCCACCCAGTAAGCTTCCGTAGCCTGGACCCGCACGGTTTTCAGATCGTATTCAGTTATCAGCGGTTCTTCGATCGCTTCTTCATTGTAGTACCAGCCGGTCCCGAAAAAGCGGCTGATCACCGTCCAGTTTGCGGCAGCCACAGTCCCGGCCATTGCCAGGACCAGGAGGATCACAATTACCACTGTAGCAGCAGATATTTTCTTTTTCATTGGTTTCTCTCCTTTTTCCGCGCCGATTACGCGCCGGGCAAGCCACGGGTCCGCCCGGAAGCCGGAAAGCCGACGGTCGAGGGATTCAGAGAAAGTGTCTTTCGTATATCTTTTACTCATCGAACTCACTCCCTTCCATCATCGCTTTCAGCTTTTCCCGCCCCCGTTTCAGCCTTCCGGAAACGGAAGACTGGGAGATACCGAGCGCTTCGGCCACTTCATTCACATTCAGGTGCTGATAGTAATACAGGAGGATCACCTCGCGAAGCCGGATCGGCAGGCGGACCACGGCGTTCATCAGTTCGTCGTCGCTCTCCTCAAAGGGAACCGCCGCCTCCGGCACCATGTCCGGCGTTACATGCCGGTTGATCACCCGGAACCATCCGGAATGGTTCATGTCGTAGCACGTTCTGATGGCGATTTTCATGATCCAGGTCTTCTCGCCGGATTCGCCGCGGAACGTATCCATGGACCGGTAGACCTTCAGGAAGGTTTCCTGCACGGCGTCTTCCGCCATTGTCTTGTCACACAGATACAGGAAACACATCCGCGTCACCTGTTCCTGATACCGGTCTACCAGTTCCTCCAGTCTCCGGCTGCGATCCTGAGCATTGTCCGGGCCCGTCACATTGCTCATCCTTCGCGCACCTCCTGTACCTTATTAGACCGGAAAAAGAAAAATAATATCGGATTTTTGAAAACTTTTTATTTAACAATGCGGAAAACGGGAACATGACAGAAGGGACGGACCTAATGTCACACTTCGCATTACACTAGGTACCGTCCCCCTTGTCACATTCCCGCCATGCGCAACGAGTATTTTGCTCTTATCTCATCGCGCTGAAGGAACTCCCTGCAGCAGGCAGCATAATTATGAATTATGAATTATGAATTCTGAATTCTGAATTGTCCTCGCTTCAGCGATGACGGAACATTCCCATCAGCGTCTGCTTCGCGGCCCGCAGCAGCACCACAAACGTTCCCCACAGGACCAGGCTGCTCCAGAACTGCACTTCCGCCAGCTCCGGCGTCTTCAGCGTCACCGGCTGGGCCGATACGCCCACCAGCTGCCAGAATCTCTGAATCCAGGGTTCATATTCTCCCAGCGTTTCCGGAATCCATTCCGGGAAAATCAGCATCGGCCGGAGCGCCACCACAGCCACAAGGAAGCAGGCTCCGATCGTCGCCGCAATCAGCAGGATCACCGGCAGGATCTGCCCGGCCGCATACGGCAGAAGCTTCATAATATAGCGCCGTTTGCTTTCCGCCTTCACCTTTTCTGCCTGGATGCGGATATACCCGGCCAGCCAGCGGATCCAGCGCTTCATAAACCAGATGGCCGCAATCACGAAGACCAGCAGCAGCGGCATCAGCGCCCGGAACTTTTCCTGCGCCAGGTTGATCGCCGTGCCTGTGCCGATCGCGTTCTCAGCGTATCTTTTAAACGCGGGGAACATATCGCCCGTACCTGCCGGAGCGGATAGCACCAGCAGGTCTGCGTCCGTCACCAGGTCCAGCGGAACCCAGGCCGCAAATTCCCCGTGCTCGCCGAGCCTGCGGCTGTGCGGGGCTACCCCCGCCACCTCCAGCCGTTTCTCTCCCCAGGCCACAGGCTGATCCACAGGATTCACATCCTGGAACAGTTTCACAGCGGTTTTTTCGTCCAGCACCACCACTTCGGACGCGGCTTCCGCGTCCGCGGTGCCAAGGAGCCGTCCTTTCCGGACATAGGGATAATAGACCTCGTTCCAGTGCGGTCCGATCGCGTACAGGTAAATGCTTTCCTGCCGCTTGTCCGAATCGTGAATCGAGATCGTTTCACCGGCCTTCACGCTGTGCATTGTCAGGCTGGGGAATAATTCCCCCATGCTTTCCGCCGCTTTCTTATACAGGTCAAGCAGGGGCGTCGTGGATACTTCGGGTTTCTTTTTCGCCGGTTCCGCAGCTGCGGACAGATCCTCCGCCGCCGTTTCCGCCGGCAGGGCAGTCTCCGTGGGGCTCACAGAAGACGGCAGGAAGGCATACTGCATTACATCCGGCACTGTGGTCAGGCCGATCAGACCCGCGCCCAGCAACAGGATACCCGCCAGCAATAGAAATGAAAACCGGAATTTTCGTTCCATTCCTGCTTACTCCTTACCCTCACGTGCCATTACAACAGAGCCTTCCTGAATTTCCCGATCCTCCATATACAGGATAGGCCTGGAATCGTAGCTCAGCTCACCGCTGTCTGTCGAGACATACTTGTCATTCTCGCCCAGCACCCTGAACTCCACCGTTTTCACTTTGTAGCGGGTATCGCCGAACAGGGACTGCTGCATTTCACCGACAAATACATAGCGGTTTTCGCCGCTGCCGCGCACCGCGGCCACCGGAATCAGGGTGGTGTTTTCCTTGGCGCGGACAGTGGCTTTCATCTTGATTTCATCGCTGTCCTTGAACAGGTTGCTCACGCGGTAGCTCAGGTCGTCCGGTATTTTGATATCCGCATAGGGAACGCCTGTTTTGGTCAGGCCTGTGGCAGTCACCTTGCTTTCCACGCGCATCCATTGATCAACGGGAATGGAAACCACCGCGCCCTTCTGCACGGTATTTTTCTTGTCCGTCAGTTCCGCACGCAGCACGGGGCCTTTGTCCTCCGGGGAGATCAGGAACAGTTCCGCCTCGCCGCTGCTCAGCACCCCGTCCTTCTGCACCTTCACCTCGATCACATAGCCGTCGTGGGGTGCGGCAATCTCCGATACCTGCTTCTGCAGCTGCCGGATCGCCATCATTTTGTCCTCGATCTCGGCCTTTTCTTTAATCTTATCGTTCTTCTCCTGCAGGGTGGTCCAAACCGAATCCTCCACCGCGTACCGGTCCAGGCCTTTCAGCTTCTTCTGGGCCTCCGTCATCGCGTTTTTGGCCATCATCCAGTTGTTATACTGCTCAATGATCGCCTGCTGGCTAGCCTTCTGCTTCAGGGTTTTCAGAAACTTTTTGACCGTGGTCTCGTTCAGGTCGCTCGTGCTCTTCAGGCCCAGGTTCGCCATCAGGGCGTGCCGGAGCTCCAGCTCCTTGTCTTCCGCTTCCCGGGCGGCGTTATAGGCGTCTATCCAGGCTTCCTCGTTGCGGGTCAGCCGGATGTCCCCGTGTTTCCGGTCCCAGTTGTCCAGCGTATCCCGGACCTTCACATACTGCGCCTGCAGTTCAAGCAGTTTCTTGTTCCCGTCCGTAACCTCCGCGGCGATCATCCTGTCTCCCTTGGAGATCTGCTGGCCGGGCGTCACATACAGCCGCCGCACAGTCAGGCTCAGTTCTTCCGGAACCTGGATGTTCATTTCCTCTTCTTCCGGGAAAACCACCTTGCCCATCAGCACGGTCGAGGACTCCATCTTTCCGTTTTTCGAGCGTTCCAGACTCACCTTCGGTGTGGTCAGGGTCCGGAAAGTACCGGAAAACAGCACGCACAGCGCAATCACTGCCGCCAGGACGATCATTCCCCGCAAAGCGAATTTTTTGAGTGTCATATCCTTATCAGACCTTTCCGCCGCTCAGGCTAGCCTCTTATTTCATTTCCGTCAGCTGAATCCCGGCCAGGATATCCTCCTGGAAGAACAGGTAAATCAGCAATGCGGGCAGGATGTACAGCGCCGCGCCGGCAAACTCGTATCCCTGGCTGCCGGCCATCATCTGGTTAAACCGGGTGGACAGCGGCATCAGCATTTCGCTTTTGCTCAGGTATGTCAGCGGCTGTTCCACCAGGTTCCAGCTCTCCGCGAAGGAGAGCGCCGCCGCCGCGCCCAGCACCGGCCGGCACACCGGCAGCACAATCCACAGGAAGGAGCGGAAGGGTCCGGCTCCGTCTATGGAGGAAGCCTCCAGCAGCTCATCCGGCAGGGCAATCATATACTGCCGCAGCAGGAAAATGAAGAACGGGGCAAACAGCATCGGCAGGATCACTGCCCAGACCGTTTCCAGCAGTCCCATAAAGCGGAGCGTCAGCACGTTCGGCACCATGGTCACCTGGAAAGGCAGCAGCATCAGCATCACGATCATGAAAAACAGCGTTTCCCGTCCGCGGAATTTGAATTTGCTCAGCCCGAAGGCCATGGCCGGGATCACAAACGCCTGCCCCAGCAGGATCGCCGCCGCATAGATCACGGAATTGGTGAAGAAATGCAGGATTTCGTCATCCTTCACCAGGACCTGTTCATATTGCCCCAGGGAAATCTGGTGGGGAGACAGGTGCAGGTCCATCCAGGTTTCAGCTCGTTTGCCTCGCTGCCCCATCAGTCCCTGCATCTCCGGAATGGAGGAGAAGGAATACAGGAAGGTTTGCACCATCGGCAGCAGGATAATCACTGCAAACAGCGTCAGGGCAATCCGAGCCAGCCAGATCCGGAGGCTTTTAGGATTTCTCATCTTCTCAATCGCCTCCGTTCAGCCGCTTCAGCGCCGACCGCTGGCTCAGGAAGAGCACGCCGAAGAGCAGGAACACGATCACGGCAAAGATATAGGCGGCCGTTGTCACGTTCTGGTAGCTCAGTTGGTTGTACATATTGCTCATGTAGTTCTGCAGCGTATACAAAAGCGGCTCGTTCGGATAGGCGCCGGCAATGAAATACACTTCCTTGAAAATCCTGAACGCGTTCACAAAGGAAAGGATCGCCACCAGGAACGCGGAAGGAATCGCCAGCGGCAGCGTGATCCGGAAGGTCTGCTTCATGAAGGAAGCGCCTTCCAGCGTCGCATACTCATACAGCGATTCCGGAATGGACTGCAGTGCGGACATAAAGATGACCACGCAGAAGCCCAGGTTTTTCCACAGGAACAGCAGGATAACCGGAAGCCGGGCTTCCGGTCCGACGAGCCAGTCCACCCGCGTTCCCCCCAGCGCAACCAGCAGGCGGTTCACCGGTCCGCGGAAATCGAACCAGATCAGCCAGATCAGCAGGATGGCCGAAGAGGGCATCAGGTAGGGCAGCAGCACGCCGGAGCGGAAGAACCCGCCGGCCGGACGGATGCGGTGCAGTCCCGCTGCCAGCACAAAGGAGAGCAGGAACAGGAGCGGCGCGCAGATCAGGGAAAGCTCCATGGTGTTTTTCAGGCCCATCTGGAACATGGTGTTGTTCCATACGGAGATATAGTTCTCCAGCCCTACAAACGCATTCTGAACTTTCCCGTCTGTCACGCTGTACCAGATTCCGCCCACAAACGGGATGCCGTAAAAAATCAGCAGTCCCGCCAGTCCCGGCAGCAGGAACGGCCACGCCAGTCGAAATTTCTTATACAAAAGGAATCATTTCCCTTCATCACGGATCATTTGCATTTTCTGGTCCATAAGGTTGAGGAAGTTCTCGATGTCAATATTATCATCTTCTTCCCCTCCCATCAACTGCGCGTCCTGTGCTGTGATCGTGTTCTGGACTTCCCGCTGGAAATCGTGATCCAGCACTTTGCAGAAGGGCAGGATTTTCTGATAACGTTCAATTCTTTCCGGGCTCAGCCGCCAGGATTCCGTTTCCAGCCGTTCGAGATCTTCGTCCCAGCTTTTCACGATTGCTTCCGCCTGGATCTTTTCCTCGCCTTCCTCAGCCTTTTCAGCGTCTTTCACCGCAAGATCCCGGTATTTCTCATACATTTTTTTCTGCTGCTCATAGCTGAAGTCACGCAGGGGCTCTGTCTGATCCGCGAAGAAGGAATAACGGGCGATCATCTCCAGGTTATCCATGGCCAGTGCCAGGAATTCCTTGGCTTCCGCGGCATGCTCGGAGAACGGATTCACGCAGGCGACATAAATCTGCACGGGAATGATCGGGTCCTCCCCCTCCTCCAGGCTCAGGGGCATGGGTTCTCCGTTGCCTTCATACTCCTGACCCATCGGGGACGTTGTGTAGGGGCTGAGAACAGCGCCGTTTTCACTGTAATAAACTGTATTATCCCCGTCGTTTTCCGTCCAGGATTTCAGTCCCAGCGCCCGGAAATCAAAATTGTTTACCCGATCAAGCAGCTTTTTCAGCAGGGGGGTATTGAACACCAGCTCTTCGCCCTTGCTGTCCTTCATGATCTGATATTCATACACGATGTTGCTGAAGAGCATTCCGCTCATGGAGTCCGCCATATACTCATCTTGGGTCAGTTTGACTTCCGTTCCCGCAAGGCGTTCCGGCAGTTTTTCCAGCCAGTCCAGGAACTCATCCCAGGTCTTCGGCAGTTCCTCTTCGGTGCCGCCGATCTTCGACCAGGCCTTGTAATTGAAGCCCATCGTCTGTCCGCTCAGGCCGACCGGGACGCAGATGATCTTCCCGTCCTGCTTCATAGCGTCCTGGATATAGGGATACATGCGGTTCACGCAATCAGCAATCTCCGCGTTATCGCTCAGGTCCGCCAGGTAGCCGCGCTTTTTCAGCGCGTTGAAATCAGTTCCTTCGTACGGCAGCACATAAATATCTGTGCTTCCGTCCTTGTTCATCATATCCGTCAGCACGTTGGTTCCCGACATCCATTCATACTGCTGGCGGATAACGACGGAAAGGTCTCCCCGTTTCTCGTTCAGGCTGAACACCGTCTCGGACATGGTCTGGTTATAGCCGGTATTGTCCTCCACATGCAGCATGGTGGTGCCGCGGACCGAAGGATCCGTGTTCCGCAGCAGGATATTGCTGCTGTTCCAGGCCAGCACAAACCCCTTCGGCAATACAGTCAGATGGCAGTCTGTCAGCGGGCAGTCGTTGACCGCTTCCAGCTTCGTCAGGTCCGCCATCGGGGCTTTCCACAGTTCGCCGCTCTGGAACACATACAGCGTATCCGTTTCCGCGTCATAGCTGAGACCCATGGACTGGCCGCCGTTTTCAAACTCCTTGATGGTTTCTTCTTTTCCGTCGGACAGGTTCTTGCGGATAATGGAACCCTTCTGGGTATTCCAGTCATATATGCCCAGGAGTACAGAGCCTTCCGGCCCGGCTGTAAAAGCGATGACATTTACATCCATTGACATGTTCATCGTCGAGCAGCTTCCGGTTTTCAGGTCCACCGTCATGATCACGTTGCCGCCCGCTCCCCAGGTCTGCCCGATCAGCGTATCCCCGGCTACGCATATGTCATTCAGGTAGAAGGAACCGTAGCTCTCCACCTCGCCGGATACTTTATCATAATCCCATTCCGGCAGGTCAGCGTCCTCCTCGGTCGCCTTGCCGTCTTCCAGCTTGTAATGCTTCAATTTGACGCCTTCCACGCTTTGTTCTCCGGTGGTCGGATTCCAGTCCTGCCCCACCGCGATTCCGTAGAGTTCTCCGTTCCACACAAACCAGTTCTGTGTATAGTAGGAGGTTTCGTGCTCATACGGAAAGTCCATTCCCTCCGGGAATTCCCCGTCCGCGGGATAATACTCTCCCCCCGGGAAGGCGGACTGCGCCGTTTCATCGTTCAGCGCTTCGTCCGACCAGTCGATATCGTCCAGGCTCAGCAGGCCTTCCACCGCGGGCTGTTCTCCGTCCGCCGCTTCGGCGTCCTCCTGCTTTTCCTCTGCCGCCGCGCCGTCTTCAGCGGCCGGTTCCGCGGTTTCCGGTTTCGCTTCAAACTGGATTTCCGCTTCATCCGCCGGTTCGCCGGCTTCCGGTTCAGTCCCTTCGGCTGCCTCGCCGGTCATCTGTGCTTCTTCGGTTTCCTCTGTTTCGCCAAAGGGATCATAATAGTGGTTGTCTCTGAGAAGATATATTTCAGGTTCGGACTCGGTGTCCGCGTATTTCAGGAGATTCTGTTTTCCATCCTCGTAAGCAATGACGCCGAAACCGTCTCCCATCCGGAAGACCGAATTGATGCTTTCATTGTAATTCCAGTCCACGGAGGACGCGTGCCTGATCGTACGGTCCCCCGGTGATGCGAAAGCCGTCGCGCAGGAAGTCACAAGCAGCACCAGGGCTGCCAGCCAAAGGATCACCTTTTTTCGGGTCTGATTCTTCATTCTTTCTTCCTCCTTTTGGGCGGAACAGGGTCGGTTCCGCTGTTTTTTGCCGCAAAAATCCTCTTCCAGGTCGTCTCAGGGTCTTCCAGATTTCAAATTGTCCATTGCCTGAATTGTGTAACCAATAATTCTTAATTCTGAATTCTGAATTCTGAATTATTTAATAGTCTCTCTCCATCCGGATCATCTGGACCTTCTGGTCCAGCTTGCCCAGCAGCTCCGCGGGATCCATTTTCGCGCCCTCGTTGCTGTAGAACATCTTTTCGAACTCGTTGTAGTCCTCGTCGTTCGGATCTTCGCCGAACAGGTCGTTGAAGAAGCTGTAGCCCTTCACCCTGTACCCGGCGTTCCACTTCCGGTAGTTTTCAATCATCTCCGCGCTAACGAGCCACGCGTGCTCTTCTTCCTGTTTGATGTACTCTTCCTCGGCCTTGAGGGATTCTTCCAGCGCTTGCTTCTCTTCGCTGTCTTCCTCCGCCTTGGCAATCTGCTTCTTCAGTCTTTCGATAAATTTCTCGTACATCTTGCGGTTCTGCTCGAAATAAGGATCCCGGACCGGCTCGGTCTTGTCCGCGTAAGCAGAGTAGCTGTAGTACACTTCCATGTTGTCCATGGCCATCGCCAGGAACTCCATGGCTTCCTGGGGATGCTCGGAATAGGGATTCACAAACGCCGCGCAGATCCTCACCGGGATCACCGGCGCCTCCCCTTCCTCAAAGCCCAGCAGCAGCGGTTCATAGTCGCCTCCGCCGTTCATCACGGGAGAAGTGTAAAGCTCCAGCAGCGGCCGCTTGTCTTCCTCATCCGGGTTATACAGATAGCCGTCTTCCTCGTCCCGGTCCTCTTCTTCCTGGTGTTCGGCAATGCCCAACGCGTCATAGTCCAGGTTGTTCAGCCGGCCCAGCAGCTCACACATCATCGGGGAAGCGAAAGCGTAGCTGTTGTCTCCCTTGCTTTCCATCCATGCTTCATACTGGTTCAGCATGATCTGCAGGATCTCCGCGCGGAAGTACACGCGGTCGGTATAGCTTTCGCTCAGCGATACGTCCCGGCCGTCCAGGCGTTCCGGCATCTTCTCCACCCAGTCAAAGAACTGGTTCCAGGTCTTCGGCAGTTCCTCCTCGGTGCCGCCGATTTCCTTCCAGATGTGCATGTTGATGCCCAGGGTTTCCCCGGTGAAGCCGGTGGGAATCGCGATGATCTTGCCGTTCTGCTTCAGGGCGTCCTGCACGTAAGGATACATGCGCTCCACGTTCGCGGCGATCTTTTCGTTGCCGCTCAGGTCCGGCAGGTAGTCCCGGTTGCGCATCGCGCTGAATTCATTCCCGTCATACCGCAGCACATAGATGTCCACCGTGCTGTCCCGGTTCATCATCTCCTGCAGCACCTTGGCGTTCCAGTCCTGCTGCAGCACCACGGAGATATCGCCCCGGGTGTTGTTGATGTCATAGATAGTCTCGCTCATGGAGTTGCCCCAGCCCAGATCGCGGATCCGCAGCCTGATGCTGCCCCGCTGGGCGGGATCGGTGTTTTTCAGCTCCACGCTGTTATACATGCTGATCAGCAAAAAGCCGTTCGGCATCAGGTACATGCCGTTGCCGGTGTTCTGGCAGTCGTTCACGGCCACGGCCTGCGCCGCGTCAAACTGCGGCGCCGCCCACACTTCCCCGTTCAGGATATAGTACAGGGTGTCCTTCGCCGGGTCATAGCAGGGCGTGATCCGGCTGTCGTTCATTCCGGCCAGCTCCATCAGCGTTTCCTCTTCCCGGCTTTCCAGGTCCAGGCGGTTGACCTTCACCGTGGTGGTACCGTCGGTGTCCGACCAGATCGTGTGCGTCACTATCAGGCTGCCGTCCGGGCCGGCGGCAATCTCGCCGCTGAAGTCATCCCCGAGTTCAATCTCGGTGCTGGTTCCTTCCTGCATGTCGATGATTTCCAGCACCTCAGCGCCTTCGCCGTATACGGTCATCGCCAGCTTGCCGTCCAGCGGGAGGATTTTGTCGATGCCCTTTGTATACTGATACTCTTCCTCATCCACGATCAGGCAGCTCAGGTCCATCTCCGGCAGTCCGGCGGCCTCCTCCAGGATCACTTCGCCGTTCTCCAGCTTCGCGTGCTGCGGGATCACCTCGACCTTGTTTTTCCCGTTGCTGTATTGTTCCTTGATCGTCAGGCCGTACAGCTCATCGTTCCAGGTGAACCAGTTGTTCACATATGCATAGCCTTCGCCGGCTTCTCCGTCTTCTTCCCCGCTGTCTTCGTCATCCAGCAGGCCGAAGCCGTCCAGCAGGCCGTCCGCGTTTCCGGCGTCTTTCGCGTCGTCAACGTCGTCCGTGTCGTCTGTGTCGCCCAGCAGGGCGGCCGCGTCCAGCAGGCCGTCGACGCTGCTGCCGGCGTCATCGGCGTCGTCCGCGTCTTCGGCGTCTTTCACTTCTTCCGCGTCTTCCGCCTCGTCCTCCTCGTCTTCGCCGTCTTCACCGCCAAGCTTGTCCTGGTTCAGCACAAAGACCTCCGGTTCCGCGTTTACGTCCGCATACCGCAGGATCTTGTCCTCGCCGCTCTCCTGGGCAATCACGTATACCCCGTTTCCGTACGGGAAAGCAGTCCGGATGTATAAATTGCTGTCTCCGTCCACGTTGGACCGGTGCAGCAGCACCCGGTCTCCGGTTGAGGCAAAGGCAGGCGCGCAGGCCGTCATGCAAAGGATCAGGCTCAGCGCCCACAGAATCAGTTTCTTGCCGCTCAGGGTTCTCATTCCTCAGGTTCCTCCGTCTTATCTTCCGTATTGTCCGTCAGGTAGATCTGCATGCTCATGCCCAGGCGGATGCGGTCGTCCGCTTCAAAGGAAGCGTAGGCCTTGTATATCTTTTTGGTGGATGTCTGCTCCGCGTTCGCCGCCGGTTCCACGTTCATGTGGGAGATGGCAACGATCTCGCCCTTGTAGGTCTTCTCCGCCGCGTTGTCCCAGTACAGCTCCATGGTCACGGGCTGGCCCACCTTCAGCAGGAACAGGTCCGCCTCCTGTACGTCGAACTCCACCTGGAAGCTCTTGGAGGGGATCAGCTGCATCAAGGTGTCTCCCTTGGCTGCGGTTTCTCCGGGCTTCTTGTCCACGGAGTAGACCACGCCGTCCACCGGGCTCTTGATCGTGTTGTCCGGGGCGTAGTAGCCGTCCAGGATGCCGTCCACGGTTTCGAAGAGCAGCTCGCCGCGCTCCACGAAGTCGCCGTTGGCCACGTGCAGCTTCAGCACGCTGCCGCCCTCGCCCTGGGTTTCCACCTTCACCGGGTCGCTGCGCTTCACCTTGCCCGTGCCGATGCGGCTTTCCTTGGTCCGCTTCTCATTGCGGTAGATATATACCTTTTCCGTCAGGTAGAACTCCCCGCCGGTCACTTCCACCGTGTAGCCGGTTTCCGTCAGGGCGGTCACCATGCCGGTGCCTTCGTGCGTTCCGTCGGAGGCGCAGGTCAGGTACACCCGCTCGCCCAGGTGGATAAAGTAGTTCTCACTGCTGTTGAAGGCTTTCTCGCTGGTCGCCTCCACCTTGTATTTCCGGGTGGGCTCGATGTACATCACCGCGCCATAGCGGGTCTTCACGTCCGCCACGGAATCGCCTTCCGCCACGTACAGGCCGGTCACGGTGCCTTCCACCGGCGCGTAGTTCAGGGTTGTTTTGATTTCCGCCAGGGTATCGCCCGCGGCCACCGGATCACCGGCCCGCAGTTTCACTTCACCCATCCGTCCGCCGAAAGGAGCGGCAATCGGAACGGTTTCTCCTGCAACCACCTGTCCGTCATAGGACAGCTCCTCGGCCATTGCCGCGCTGCCCAGCACCAGGGCCAGGACCATCAGCATCGCGAATAACTTTTTCATCCGTGTCTACTCCTTTCACTTTGTGGCAAACAGTTGGTCATATGGTTCGTCCAGCGCCTCTGCCGGGCCGCTGTATACTCCCGTCATAAAGATGCCCGCGTGGTCGTCCGTGGTCAGTTCGTAGGTTTGTCCCTCCACGCTGACCTTCCAGGCTGCCGGGGAATCCCCGTTCATGCCGATTTCGTATTCAAACCGCCGGTTCGCTGTCCCGCGGCTCTTCATCTCGTCGTAACTCCATCCGGCCAGGAAGCCTTCCGTTTCCATCACGGCGATCTGGTCTCCGCTGCGGAGCACCAGGTGTTCGATGCCGCTCTTGTTCATCTTGCGGAACACCTCACCGTTCACACTCCAGGTATTCTGCTTCCCGTCTTCACTGTCTGCCGCGGTGAGGATCAGGGTGTCGATCTGCTCCTGCCCTTCCGCCTTTTTCCAGTCCATTCCGGTCACCGTGAAGCCGTCTCCGGCTTCCGCGCCTTCCGGCCGGTTCAGGCTCAGCGCCAGGGTTTCCTTTCCCAGCGTCAGCCGGTTCATCACCGTCTCCTGCTGTTTCTCCAGTTCCTTCAGGTCCAGCAGGTCATAGTCCGGTCCCACAGGCTGCCGGTTCTTGTTGTGGGGAATCCGGGGCCCGGAGGATCCGCCGCCGGGGAATCCTCCGCCGCCGCCACCGCCGGGGCCGGGTTCAGGTTCCGGTTCGGGTTCAGGTTCCGGTTCCGGCTCGTCCGTGGGCGGATCGTGGTCCGGTTCGGGGTCCGGCACCGGCGTGGGCGTAGGCGTTTCCGGGGCCGGGGTCTGTGTTTCCGGCGCCGGGGTCGGCGTCACGTCCGCCGGCTGGTCCGTATCCGTGGGGGCTGGGGTGGGTGTCGGCGTTTCCGTCGGCGTCGGTGTGGGCGTAGGCGTAGGTTCCGCCGCCGCCACGCCTTCAAAGGCGTCCGCCGCCACGCTGATCCCTTCCGGGACAAAGTCGATACTCAGTTTCTTACAGTTCAGGAAGGCTTTGCTTCCTATTTCTTTCAGCTTGGAGTTTTCCCCCAGGATGACCAGCTTCAGTTTCGTACATTCCGCAAAGGCGCCGGCGCTGATCACTTCCACGGAATCCGGGATCACCACGCTCTGCAGCTTCTGCTTGCCGCGGAACGCGTTCGGTCCGATGACCCGGACTCCGGCAGGGACGCTCACAATATATGCTTCACTGTTGCAGGCCGTCAGCACGTCGCCTTCCACCACGAAATCCGGTACCGGTTCCGGCTCCAGGTCCGTGGATGTCGCCGCGATCTGGTTTTCTTCCGCCATCGCCGCGCCGCCAACGAGCAGCAGGATGGCGAGGATCACCCCGGCCCACAGCATGCATGTGCGTTTCCTCATTCTTCTTCCCTCCGTAAAATGCATACCCATAATATATAGACGTTTTAATGAACGTTTTATGACGTGAAAATGAACCTTTTGCATTGTTTTTCCTCTGTATTTTGTATTCAATCCGACCGTATCCCCAAAATCCGCCTTCATCCCTTGTAAAATACGGCTTCAAGCAGACAACTTTAACCTATTTATGATATCATTTCCTGCCATTTACTGTCAAAGCAGGCAGGGAGAGGATCACCATCGCCTCCACCGGGGAACGATGGGGACTGTCCCTGTCGTTCCCTTTTTCCTTCAGGGAACGATGGGGACTGTCCCCATCGTTCCCCTTATCGGAACACCATCGCCTCCAGGTGTCATCCTGACCAAGGCCGCTGGCGGCCGCGTGGAAGGATCTACCCACTCGCTCACGTTCGGTAACCCAACAGGAACGCCATCACCTTCATATGTCATTTCGACCAAAGAATCCGAAGGATTCTGAGTGGGGAGCGAGCTGAATGTCAGCGCAGTGCGCTGTCGGCGTAGCCGAAATGAAGCGGAGTCCTGTCGTGCGCGGTGCGCGAGGCGGGAATTCCGCCCGCGGTGCGCGCGCGAATCCTTACCGAAACAAGCGGCGAGTGCGCTCCAGGGCGAACCCCTGAGGGCAGCCAGTGGCTGAAATACCGTCAGGGGTGAGGTCAATCGAAAGGGAGCAACCTCCACAGTGTGGAGTTGCGACCATTGAGATTGCGGAAAAGAAGCGACGATTGAGGTTGCGGAGAAATCTCGTTCTCCTCTCCCTGCCGTAGCGGATAATTCTGCAATATGCATTCTGCATTCGCCGCAGGCGAATAATTCATATCGTCGAAGACGATAATTCATATTGAGTCGCTTGCGGCTCAATAATTCATATTGCCGCAGGCAATAATTCATTTTCTGCATCCATACAATAAAATGCGGCCGTCAGCCGCATTTTATTCTCCATCAATTCTTCATTTTTCATTTTTCATTCTTATTCGCCTTCGCGATCATTACCCTTTTCCCGTCCGTTATCCTGTAGATCTCCCTGAACGGAACCACCCGGGTCCCCGCCTGCTTCACATTTTCCCCTTCCGTCAGCGTTACCTCCCTGTGCCCTTCAATATACCAGCAGGGATAGGTCCGCGCGTCCAGCGGGCACACGCCCGCCCCGCCCGGGAAATCATACGTGTAGGTCAGGTTGATCCGGCTGATCTCAAAGGACTCGCTGTAACGCTCGTCCGCAATGGTCTTCTCGCAGTGGTTCGCGGAGAAAAGCCTCATGGCGTCCACCCAGGTAACCCCGACCGCCATTTCATATTCGTCATTCACATGGTCGATGACCTGGTTCAGCTCCAGCAGCGCGGTTTCATTCTCCGTCAGCACCACCTTCACCTGCGGCTGCCCGGCGGATTTCAGGCCGTTCAGCTCCTGCCGGTAGGTCAGGTACCAGCCGCCGATTTCCTCCGGGAATTCCCTGAAGGTGTCCAGCTTCCCCGCTCCCCCGTAAAAGGCGCTCATGTCCTCCGTCAGATTGCGGATGTACTCCGCGGAAAGCGGCACCGCACCGTCCAGGCTCAGCCCGCACAGATGCAGGCTGCGGAACAGCTTCTCGCAGCGCGCCTGCGCCTCTTCCAGCGGATAAGGTTCTCCGACTGCCTGGTCCGGTTCAATATCAGCGTTGTCAAGGTAGGTCAGCAGCTGGCTGTAACGGTCCGCGTCCCTGTTTCCGTAATACAGGCTTGTGTCGCTTGTCACTGAAAGCAGGGCGTCATCCGCATACCGGTATTCATATATATCCTGGCCGGCGCCGTCCCCCCAGGGCTCATAACGCTTCTCCACCACTTTCGCCGTGTTGAAATCCTCCGGCGTGTAGGCGCGGGTGTTCCGGAATGTGACGCTGCAGGAGGAAAGCTCGCTGCAATCCGTGTCAATCTCGGCATTCTCAGCCGTCCGGATCACGGGGGATTCCGGCAGTCCGGCCTCCTCCGCGAAGGCGCACAGGCTTCCCGCCAGCAGGCACAGGATCAGGGTTAACAGAAACAGGTTACGTGACTTTTGCAGAAACATGGGGGGTTCTTTCTCCTTCCGAGACAAATTGGTTACTGTATATACATTCGCCAATACGTATATTGTAACCGTCCCGCCGTGCCCCGTCAATAGACAGAAACCTTGCAACCGTTTGCACATAAGGTTTTGCCTGTATTTTGACTGTTCTGTTTTCTCTGCGATTTGGTCACATTTGTTACCTTGCCGTTTCCTGCTGCAAAAAGAAAAGTTACTTCATTTTTTCACGGTGACATGACTACCTCCCCATGTAACCGAAATAGGTCACCGTAGACACTCTCCGGTATCAAAATCTCCTCGAACGCTATAAGGAACACCGACATTTATACTTGTCATTTCGACCAAAGAATCCGAAGGATTCTGCGCGGAGAAATCTCCCCTGTATTTCACATCTTCTCGAACGTCATTTGGAACATCACCGTGTTTGTGTGTCATTCCGAGCAAAGCGAAGCGGCGTCGAGGAATCCCTTACTACGTCCGAAGGACGAATAATTCTTAATTCTTAATTCTTAATTCTTAATTGTGGGCGCTGGGTATATCCCCAGCGCCCACCTCAGTTCCTTTCCATCCGGATCATCCGTACCTTCTGGTCCAGCGTGCCCAGCAGTTCTTCCGGGCTCATTTCAGCGCTTTCCTCGCTGTAGAACAGTTTTTCATAATCGCTTTCCGCTTCGTCGTTTGCTTCTTCATTCTCAAAAAGCACATTGAGGAAACTGTACCCTCTGACTTTGAAATCATTCTGCCATTTCTGATAGCGTTCAATCTCCTCCGGGCTGATCAGCCAGCCATAGAGCTCGTTGTCCTCCATTCTTTCCTCTGCCTCCCTGATTCTCTCCTCCAGCGCTTCCCGGTCTTCCTCTTCCGCTTTCCCAAGCTTCTGATTCTGATCGTCAATCAGATCCTGAACGGCCTTCTTTTCTTCTTCATAGCCGGGTCTGTGCACAGGTTCCGTCTGATCGATATAGGCCGCATAGGCGTCATATACGCTCAGTTTTTCAGCCATGCAGGCCAGGAACTCCATTGCCTCCCGGGGATGCTCGCAATAGGGATTCATAAACGCGATCCCCATCTCCACCGGCAGAACCGGTTCCTCATTCTCCAAGAAGCTCAGCGCCAGCGGAACGTAGCCCGGGTCGCCGTTCAGGACCGCGGAATCATAGGTCTCCAGCAGCGGATCATGATCATACCCCTCGCCGATATATTCCTCCTGTTCCGATTCCTCTTCCTCCCGCGGTTCCGCAATCTTCAGCGCGTCATAATCCAGACTGTTCAGCCGCCGGACCAGCTCGCACAGCTCGGGATTGGCAAAGGCATAATCGGTTTCTTCCTTTCTTTCCATCCGGATCTCATACTGGTTCAGCATGATCTCCAGGATATCCGCCCGGAAGGAAACCCGGTCCGCCCAGGGCGCCAGGTAAACATCCTTGCCTTCAATCCTCTCCGGCAGAGATTCCAGCCAATCAAAGAACTGGCTCCAGGTCTTCGGCAGCTCCTCCTCGGTTCCGCCGATTCCTTTCCACTGTTCCATGTGAATACCCGGCACATATCCCCAGAGGTTCACGGGAACGCCGATAATCTTCCCGTTCTGCTTCACCGCTTCCTGCAGGTAGGGATACAGGCGGTCCGTACTCTCCGCGATCTTTGCGTTTCCGCTCAGGTCCGGCAGGTAATCCCTGTTGTACAGCGCCTGAAATTCATTGCTGTCATACTCATATAAATAGATATCCGTGCTGCTGTCGCGGTTCAGCATCGCCTGCAGGATTTCCTTCTTTTTGCTCCAGTCTCTCTGCTCAACCACAGAGATGTCTCCCCGCTGATTATTCATCTCATAGAGCGCTTCCGTCACAGCCATGCCGTCCGCGAATTCCATCACATGCAGCGTCACGCTGCTGCGCTGGGCGGGATCGGTATTCCTGGCCATCACCGTATCATAATTCCATATCACCACAAAGCCGTTCGGCAGCAGGAACGAGCCGTTGCCGTTATCCGGGCAGTCATTCACCGTTTCCGCCTGCGCGGCGTCAAAATGAGGCATCGCCCACAGTTCGCCCGCCTTGTAGTAATACAGCGTGTCCTTTTCCGCGCTGTAGTTCGGGGCAATGCGGGTAAAGGTCAAGCCTTCAATCTCCGCCAGTTCCGTTTCGCTCCGGTCTGCCGGATCCAGGCCGCTGATCCTGACCGTCACGGTTGAATCAGCCTCCCATTCAAACCGGGTCATCAGCACAGACCCTTCCGGGCCGGGCGCAATTTCATTGACGTCATCATCCAGTTCAATCGCGGTGCCGGTCCCGTCCTGCAGGTCAATCACGATCAGTTCATCCGAACTTCCACCGAATACAGTCAGGAACAGTTTGTCATCCGCGGTGAACTTACTGCGTATTCCTTTTGAGTATACATAGTCACCGTCTTCCATGATCAGGCCGGACAGGTCCAGCTCCGGCAGGTCGCTTTCCTCCAGGATCACCTTTCCGTCTGCCAGTTTCACATGTCTGACAAACAGTTCCGGCTCCCGGTTTTCCTCTCCGCCGATCGTCATGTCCTCCGTCAGCGCGTAGAGTTCTTCACCCCGGACAAACCAGGTGTCTATGATATTGATGGTAACAGGTTCCTCTTCCTCCGCCGCCGCGGGCAGTTCCTCCCCGACCCACTCAAATTCCTCCGGTTCCGCCTGGAGATCCGCGTACCGTCTGACCGTTTTCGATTGTTGATCGTTGACAATCAGATACAAACCGTTTCCGCAGGGCAGTACGTCCTCCACATACATCGTCCCGACATCCGCCAGGCTGGAGTCATGCATCAGCACCCTGTCCCCCACCGACGCAAAAGCCGGCACGCAGGCCGACACCAGAAAAATCAGGGCAGTCATCCACAGGATAAGCTTTCTCATATGCAGGCGTCCTCCGATTCGGTGTTTTCACTGCCTATATAAACGAAAGCACCGGATCTTTTCTTCCGGTGAAAAAAGTGGACACTGGGGACCCCAGTGTCCATTCTGCATTCTGCATTGATAAAAGACCGCTGACACTGTCAGCGGTCTTTGGTCTTCATTCCCTTTTCGTAGAAGCAGCAGCCGTTGCGGCCGTTTTCCTTCACGTAGTACAGGGCGGTGTCCGCGCGGCGGAACAGTTCCTGGGAGTCCGCCTCCCCGTCGCCCACGGCGATGCCCACGCTCATGCTCACCGCCGGGGATCCGTCCGAGGTATCCGCCAGGGCTTCGTTGATCTGCTCCACCTTCCGCCGGATCAGTTCCTCCGGCTTGTCCTTCAGGTTGACCATGAACACCGTAAACTCGTCCCCGCCGATGCGGCAGATATAGTCCACGGAGCGGAAGTTGTCCGTCAGCACCCGGCCCACCTTCTTCAGGGCCTCGTCGCCGGTCTCGTGACCGGAGGTGTCGTTGATCTCCTTGAAGAAGTTGACGTCCAGGATCAAAAGGGCCGTGGTCGCCAGGTCCACGCTTTCCCTGATCAGCTCATACCCCGCCCGGTTGTAAACCCCGGTCAGCCCGTCATGGGAGGCCTTGAAGCTCAGGCTTTCGATGTTCTTCTTATAGGTATGGTACATCTTGTTGTAGGTATCCGCCAGGTAGCGGAATTCCTGCGCGCCGGTCACGGGCAGCTGCTCGTCCCGGCGGATATGGTTCACCGCGTTCAGCAGCGGCCGCACGCCCAGGCGGTTGGTCAGCAGCAGGAACTTGAACACGCAGACGCTCTGCACCACGATCAGGATGATCATCCAGGTCAGGCACCGGCCCATGCGGTTTTCCATGTTCTGCCGCACCTGGTGGGTGTTTTCCGTCAGGGTGTCCACGCACTCCTGCATGTCCGCGCGGATGCGGCTCTTCTGGGCGTAATAGTCGGAATCGTGCATCAGCAGCCGGGCCTTGGCGTTCTTCTCCTCCGGGCTCAGCGCCCGGTCTTCTTCCGTCAGTTCCACCGCCCGGATGGCTTCCGGGATATCCTGATCCCCGTTGGCTTCCAGCACCAGGCGCATGGCGTAGTATTCCCGGTTCATCAGGTCCACGGACTCCCGCATGGCCGTCTGCAGCTGGGTCAGCGCCGGGGAGTTGGGCGCGTTTTTGAACATCACCGCCAGGGCCTGCTCCCGCCTGCGATCCTCCTCCGCCTCCCGGAAATAGTTCTCCAGGTGGGTCCGCTCGCCCATCACGGTATAGCGCTGGACCTCCTCCGTCAGGTAGTCGGAGGCGTCCATCAGGTTATCCGCCGCCGCGGCCTGCTCAATATAGTCGCTCGTCGCCGCGGAAAGGCTGTGGAAGGCGTTCACCGTCCGGAAGGTGGTCACCAGCAGGATCACCATGATCACCAGGGAAACAAAGAGCATCAGGATAGAGAAGCGTCTCAGCGAAACGCCTCTGCCCGCTCCTTTTTTCCTCAACGACACGGTTTCCAGCCTCCCGTATAGCTTTTTACAATTGCAAACTTTTTCCATTTGCATTCTACCCCGTTGACAAGGTGCCTGTCAATGTTTAAAAATTTATTTGTACAAACCGGGAACCTTTACGGCATAACGATCGTCATACTGAGTGAAACCACTTTTGAAGGAGGGATTCCCTATGCGTAAACTGACTGCTCTTTTGCTTGCTCTTGCCCTGACCCTGGGTCTTTCCGCCGCCTTTGCGGATACGCAGATCACCGTCACCGGCTCCGGTGAGGTGCTGATCCCCGCCGACGTGGCGGTCATCTCCCTGGGTGTGAATGTCCGCAGCGCCGAGGCGCCCCGCGCCCAGGCGGAGGCCAACGAGGTCATCGCGAAAATCCGGGAGGCGCTGACCGCCGCCGGCATTGACGAAGAGGATATCAGCACCGGCTATATCAACCTCTACGCCGCCTATGACTATTCCAGCTCCGTGGAGCGCATCACCGGCTACAACGCCTCCTCCACCCTGGCGGTGAAGGTGACGGACATGACCCGCGTGGGCGAGGTGATCGACCTGGCCTTCGGCGCCGGCGCCAACATGCTGGACGGCGTTTCCTTCTCCGCGAAGGACGATACCGCCGCCCGGGCGGAAGCCCTGAAGGCCGCCGTCGCGGATGCGAAGGCCAAGGCCGACGTCCTGGCGGAAGCCGCGGGTCTGGGCGAACTGGAAATCGACAGCATCGCCGAAAGCGGAGTGTACGCCTACGACAGCGGCGCCAACAACTTCTCCGCCAAGGGCATGATCACCGAGCAGGCCGAGGACGCCGCCACGGTCATCCGGGCCGCGAAGATCTGCGTCAGCGCCAGCGTCACCATTACATACGAAGCGAAACAGAAGGACTAATCCTTCTGTTTCGCAATGCACAATGCACAATGCATAATGCACAATGATCTTCTGCAGCCAAACATCCAACACGCCTGGTTGAATGTGACAAAGGGACAGACCAAAGCGTCACGGTCAAAGACTGTGACACTTGGTCTGTCCCTTTGTCACGTTCCTCCCCATCGCCGTCGTTCTCCAAAATCAGAAAAAGTACGAAAGAAAACGATTACAAAACCTTTTCAAACCTCAACTTGTATGATATAGTATATGCAAATTAAAAGAGGAACATACAATATTTGTAAAAGAATTACATTCACCTGATTTCCCAGTCCCTGTTTCACCTACCATCTTTTGCGGGGGAATGGCATCGTGTTAATGGCAAGAGACTATTTCATCCAGAACTGGTCACTGATCCTGATATCACTGGCCTTTTTGGTCTCGCTCCGGACCACCGCCTTCCTGGATAAAACCTTTTCCAACCGCATGTGCCTGCTGATCGCCTCGGTGCTGCTGCTTTCCGTTGTGGTGTTCTTTGAGTTTTACCTCAGCGAGCACGGCATCGTCTGGAAAGGCCGGCCGTACCTGACCGCCGTCCGCTATAGCGCCATGCCCTTCGTGGACGCGCTGATCCTCTATACCTTGGTGAAAAAGCTGCGCAAGACCCTTTTCATTCCCGCCTGCATCCTGGCGGTGCTCTGCTTCCTTTCCATCTGGAACGGCTGGGTCTTCCGCTTTGAGGAAGACGGCACCTTCGTCCGCGGCCCGCTGGGGCTGCTCCCCTTCATCGTGCCGGGCACCTACGGTTCCGTGCTGGTCTACGCCCTGTACAAGCGCAGCAACAAGCAGTCCATTGAGCTGATCCCTATCGCCTATTTCGCCTTTGCCCTGGGCAGCGGCGTCTTCCTGCCCTTTATCTTCGGCCCCGTCTATTCCCATATTTTCTGCACCACCATCGCCATCGGGCTGTTTACCTATTACCTGTTCTCCGTGCTGAACCTGACCAAGAAGGATTCCCTCACGGACCTGCTCAACCGCCAGGCCTGCTACGGGGACATGGAGATCGATCCGTCGGGGATCACCGCCCTGGTGTCCATTGACATGAACGGCCTGAAGCACATCAACGATACCCACGGCCATGCCGCCGGGGACGAGGCGCTGGTCTCCCTGGCCCTGTGCTTCGTGCAGGCGGCCAAGTCCCGCCAGTCCGTCTACCGCGTCGGCGGGGACGAGTTCCTCATCATCTGCCGCCACGGCACCGAGGAGGACGTGCTCCAGCTGATCGACCGCATCAAAAAGAACGTGGCCGAAACGCCGTACAGCTGCGCCATCGGCTACAGCTTCTCGGAGAACCACCAGAAGTCCATCAGCGAAATGCTGAAGGAATCCGATGAAGGCATGTACGCCGCCAAGGCCGAATACTACCGCACCGCCGGCATCGACCGGAGAAGAAACTGAGCAGCACGGGGAGAATCCCCATGCTGCAATGCACAATGCACAATGCATAATGCACAATGATCTTCTACAGCCAAACACCCACCGCGCAATACGGGAAGTTGACAAGGGGGACGGGGTTAATGTCATGCGAAGTTTGACATTTATCCCGTCCCTTCTGTCAACTTCGCGTTAGGAACACCATCGCCTCCATGTGTCATTTCGACCAAAGAATCCGAAGGATTCTGCGCGGAGAAATCTCCTTCGCGGCCGCAGCCGCAATAATTCTGCATTCTGCATTCTTAATTCTGCATTTGGGCTTTGCCCACTATCTCCCCCGCCGCAGCGGATCATTATAAATTATGAATTGTATTCATCATTCCTTATTCCTTGCTCCCCTTCCTTGTACTCTTCCTCCCGTTACGTTATACTGTCCCAAAACGCTGACAAAAGAGGAGCACTTATATGACCAACCAGGAACTGCAAAAGATTTACTTCGGGGCCTATTCCTTTAAGGAAACAGAGGACGGCTGGCTGCAGGCCTTCCAGTATACGGACGAGCAGATGGCCTATTTCAGCACCGCCTTCGATTTCTGGTATGACCGGTGCATGGCCACCACGGCGAAAACCCTGGAGTTCACCACCAGGGCGCAGAACCTGTCCTTTGAATACCGCTTCATCTGGACCGGCTCCCAGGACTCCTTTGAGCTGTCGCTGGGCGGGCAGATCACGGAGATCCGCTACGTGAAGGACCTTTCTGAGGAAGGGAAGCTGGACTGGCATCTGCCGGAAGGGGAAAAGGAGGTTGTCATCTACCTCCCCGCGGACGCCACGGTCCTGATCCGGAACTTCACCGTCGACGGCGACGTGACCCCCGCGAAAAAGAATGAAAAGGTCCTCTGGCTCGGGGATTCCATCACCCAGGGCTACGGGCCCCTCCGCTCCGCCCAGACCTACGTCAGCGTGGCCAACCGCCTGCTGAACTATGACATCATCAACCAGGGCATCGGCGGATACGTCTATGACAAAAAGTCCCTGCTGAAAATGCCGGGCTACACCCCGGACAAGATCATCGTGGCCCTGGGCACCAACCAGTTCGGCTGCGAAACCATGCGGGACGTGGAGGAATACTGGGAGACCCTCATCGGCCTGTACGGAACGGAGATCCCGGTCCTGTGCGTCACGCCCCTGTGGCGCGGGGACGTGCCGGACGGCTTCCCCACCCTGTCCCGCTTCTGCGAGGACATGAAGAAAATCGCCGGGCAGTATCCCAACGTGAAGATCGCGGACGGCTTCACCCTGGTGCCCCACCTGCCGGAATACTTCCTGGACAACCTCCACCCCAACTGCCTGGGCACGGAAGTCTACGGCCGCAACCTGGTGGAAGCCATCCGGAAGCTCGGTTTCTGAAAAGCTTCTCAGTCTACCTGAAAACCCGGCGGAATGTTCCGCCGGGTTTCATTTCCCTTGCCGCTTATTCAAAAGACACAATCAGCTTTTTCCCCATCCCGTTCGCCAATGCCTCCAGGGTAGCAATAGTCGGACTGCATGTTCCGTTTTCAATTCTGCTGATGTTGGACTGACGCACCCCGGATTTTTCCGCCAGTTCTTTCTGGGTCATATGCTGGCTGATCCTGGCGTCCACAAGAGCGCGCATGATTTCAAACTCCGGGCGGGTACGTTCATACTCTGCTTTGAATTCCGCATCCTGAAGCTGCTTTTTCTTATACTTCTGAAGATCACTCATGCAGATGTCTTCTTTCATAATCCTGTCCGGGAAAACACTGAACGCAGGAGCAGGCAGCTCCTGCTCACACCATCAGTATATTCCTAAAAAGGAATATGATCAACAGATCGCAAAAACTTCCGTTCCGGTATGTATGCCTTCCGCGGCTTACTCCCATTTTTGTTGTTCATGATGCCAATGGCCAGGACAGTCCTCTGTGCTGGTAATACAGGCAATAACAGGTGTCAGAAAAGATTGAATAATCCGGATCGTATCTTCGAGAGAAATTGAAATCATTGCCTGCTTTTTCTTTGTGAATGCTCTCCATCTGGATTGCCGCAGGGGATCAGCAGCAAATTCCGGCTCAAAGGCGGCTATGTCTGTCAGTCCGGTTTTTCGATGATCAAATGTTTCCCTGATCGCTTCGGATAGTATCTTTCCATCAAAGTCGTTCCGGGTTGCCAGTATATACAGATCATAATAGTCCTTGAACCGGGAATTATCATAACCCAGTGAAACAATGGCCTCGAATTTCTCCGCTACACTGGAATAAAGTGAATAAGCAAATATCCGTGGAACACTGTTGTCTTCCAGGGTAATTGGGAACTCCATTTCTGTCTTTTCAGGATAAATCAGATCATTGAAGCCAATATCAATCGAAATGGGAATTCTTGTCCGGTCAAGGTATGCTGTAACGGAGACATTCACACCGTGATATTCCTTAAACTCGGTGATCGGAATGACGTTCAGCGTTTCCAGATCAAAGCGAAGTGGATCATCTGCTTCCTGGGAGAGAATGTTTGTAAAGACCTCTTTCATGTTTGCTTCGGCGTTGCTGATTCTCTGCGCCAGCAGATCAATATCCGTGGTGCTCCGGGGATAATCTCCCTGGTAAAGCGCGTAAAGGAAAATGCCGCCCTTCAGCACGAAGTTCTCTTTGTAAGGTGAAACCGAAAGCCTGTAGATTGTTCTCTCAAGCCCGTAAAGAGTGAATAACTCCTGCAACGTTCGTCCTGTTTCCCGGCTTTTGTTCTTCAGTCTGTCTTTAATTGATGCAACACTGTTCACAGAAGCACCTCCAGATATGTTCCCAGGATTTTCCCGCAGCCAAGTTTTTCCGCATATCTGTGAAGAGCAGGCAGGTTCCTGTCTGCCTTTGAAAGATAGTTCTTCAGGATTTCCCTGGTCTCTTCAATTCCAATCTTGTTGCGATAATAAAGGATATCCGCAACAGTCTTTTCGATATCGTATATTCTGAATTCACCCCCTTCATCCTGCGCCGTGACGATTCCGGCTTCATAACGTCCCTGCGGGAAATACCAGAAATGAAGCTGGGGCCATTCCGGAAGAGTTGAAACCTTCATGTTTCTTTCTATGGCTACATCCACTGCATCCGGAAGATAGTTTGTCAGGCCGTAAAATCGCGCCGCAGACATCATACAGATCACACCCTTTGGAGCATAGGCCATCGCTGCGGCGTAATCTGATTCATCGCCGGAATAAGCAGCATTCTCATACATTTTTTTATTCATTTTGGAAAGAAGGTGCTGCTCTACCATTTTATTGATTCTATAGTAAGAAAGTCCGAGTTTTTGGAGATCGTCAATCGAATAAAAACGCTGGTCTGGAGATAGCGGATTGTTTCTATTCATACTCCCGTCCCCCCTTCCTGGCTTGTACAGGAATAGGGTATCATAAACGGTCATGAATTTCAATGTAATTCCGCAATATTTCTCAATTGCGGAAATTCATTGAATTATGAGAACGGTGGGACAATTCCCTACCTCCAACCTCCTACCTGAAAAGCCGGCGGAACATTCCGCCGGGTTTTCAGCTTTCCTGCAGCCGCAGTTCCGGATACCCGGCGGAGCGCAGGTACTCCTGCACCTCGGGAATGGTGTCCATGAAGCAGCAGTCCAGGATCTCCCCGTAGTAGCCCCGGGGACCGTAGCTCTTCACGGCAAAGCCGGCCTTGTCCAGCATCAGGCGGGAAAGCCAGGGCGGCAGGTGCAGGGCGATGCACAGCGCCACCACCGTGTCCGCGTTATAGCTGCTGTTCCGGCTGTCCCGGTAGCGGGTAGATGGTCCGGGCGGAAACCTGGGCCAGGGCGGCCAGCTTCTCCACCGTCACCGCGCCCTCGTCCCGGTTTTCCATCAGATACACCAGGGCCTCCGGAAAGCCGCCGGGCATGGAAGCCATGAGCCGGTTGCGCCGGGCCAGCCGCTCCCTTGCGGTCAGGCTCAGCCGCCTGTCCAGGAAGCGGTCATACTCCCGGATATAATCCTCGCTGCTGTTCAGGGTGCCGAAGAGCCACACAGACTCCTCGTTCTCCTGCAGCCAGACCTTTTCAAACCGCAGGCAGCAGGCGTCCGCGTGGGCGTTGGCCCAGGGCGTAAGGCAGGCGCCCTCCTCCGTGGGGCGGAGAAACTGGGGATCGTTCACGCACACATGGCCGTCGGCATAGACGAAGTCTCCCCGGCTCATGAGCTGGCGGAACTCCCCGCTGCGGTGGTACAGGTCCGCCAGCGCCTTTCGCCCGATGACCAGGGTCGCCTGCCCCTGGGCGGAGTGATCCTCGGAAAAGGCGAAGGGCGTGATGTATTTCCCGTCCACATAGTTCACGGCGCCCCGGGCGGCCTGGTGCCCCATCTGGACCAGGCGGCGGCGCAGGGTGGTGCGGGGCACCCGGTACTCCTCCGCCAGGGAGCGGATCACCCGGTCCCAGCGGAAGCCGGGATGGTTCTGGTAATTGTTGACCGCGGGAGAAGCGCTGGCCTGCTGGAACAGCCGCCAGGCCCGGGGCCGGACCTGACCCTGGGGCAGGAGCAGGGCGATGCTGCCGCACCGGGCCTGGTGCTCCATAAAGCGGATGGGATCGCTGGCGGGCCGGCCCACGGAATTGCGCACCGTCCGGTAGCGGATCTCCGCCGGGTTGGTGCTCATCAGCTTCTGCAGGCGGTAGAACAGCAGGTGCCATTCATAATGGATGCACTCATGCAGGATATCCAGCTCCCGGCATTCCGACCGGGCCGCTGTGTTGATGACAATCGTGTTCGCCGGGATCAGGCGGGTAACGGGCAGGGGGAACTCCGTTTCCCCTGCTGCCTTCTCCTCCTGGGTCTGGACGCTGCCCTCCCGGAAAAAGAGGATGCTCCGGGTCCGGTTCTGGCAGCTGAGCCGCAGTTCCATGATCTTTAGGCCCAGCTTCTCCGCCAGCTCCCTGGCGTCCCGCTCCTGCGGCTCCTTCTTCCCCGGCAGGCAGTTTTCCCACAGCCGGTCCGCCCCGGCCTCGATCTCGTCCTCCCGCAGCACGGGCACCAGGAAACGGTCCAGCTTCCAGAAGCTGCGGTCCGGCCGGTCCTCCGCCCGGTGCATCTCCTGCACCTCAAAGTCGAAGCCCTCCTCCGTGGTGAACCACAGGGACAGGCACAGGCGGAAGCGGGCGCAAACGTCCCGCCCTTCCTTTTCCACCGTCAGGTCCGCGTCCAGGTCCACGTCCGCCAGGAAGTCCGTCCGGTTCAGCCGCCAGCAGGTGATGTTCCCCATTTCCAGGTTGTTCATGGCGATCTTCTCCGACACCACCGGCACCCCCAGCAGCGCGCTCAGGTCCCCGTTGACCAGGCGCAGGTTCATCTCCTGCAGGATCCGGGGGAAGAACTTATCCCGGATGCAGACGCGGATATCGTCCGCCACCGGCACCAGCCAGGTCTTCAGGGCGCAGTCCGCCTCATCCTTCCGGGCGCGCAGCATTTCCGCCACCGGATCCTCCGCCCCGGCCGTTTCCTCCGCCGCCCAGTCCGCGTACTCCATCAGCGCCTGATTCATCTTTCCCGTCTCCTTTCCTCCGTATAAAAAGCACATTAATAATGTGATTTCAGTTCATTCTTCCGTTACAAGCACAATTATATTGTGCTTTTGGAGAAAAAGCAAGATGGCAAATCTGGGCAAAATGAAAGAGAACGGAAGAATGTTTCTTCCGTTCCCCGGCAAAATCTGCTTATTGTTATCCGGAACACCATAGTGTTTAGTGTGTCATTCCGTCCGAAGGACGATAATTCTGAATTGTTGAGGAAGCATCCACGCTATAGACAGATCTGTCAGCGCTTGAGCGCTGGTAACAGATCGTCCATGCAGGCGTCAGCGCTTCAGCGCTGGTAACGCCGAGCCATTCGTGGCTAATGCTTCCCATGCTACAGCCGTCAAAGTGCCAAGGGCACTTTGGTAACGGCGATCGCAGAATTCTGAATTTGGGCTCCGCCCACCGTTCACTCCATAAACTTCAGATACCTGCTCATGACATAGCCGGTCTTTTTGTCGTAGCGGATCATCGTCCAGCCTTCCCCGCGCAGGAGCACTTCCACCTTGGTTCCCTTGACAATCGTCCGGATCTTCTCGCCGTCCTTGTTCGGCTCTTCCCGGAAAACCACGTTGGAGGTTGCCTTCGCCTGATAAACCGTCGGATCAATGGGCTCCAGGATTCCCTTTCCGTCAATCAGCTCCAGCAGTTCACCGTCCTCAGTCATCACCAGGAGCCGGTTCGGGCCCCCTGCCTGGGCGGCCTCCTCACACCCGACCACTGTCACCACGGTACCGGCGGGCAGAGAAAAACTAAACTCTTTATAGTCCTCCGTCAGGGCCACCCGGGTGCAGCCGTTTTTCACTTTCTCCCCCTCGTCCCCAAAGGCAAGATACTCCTTTTTGACCGTTCCCTGCACCTTGATATCCCAGGTATCCCGGCCTGTCCCGCACAGATAGATTTCCGCGGTTTTCTCATCCTCGTCCAGTATCTCCACCCGCACGCCGGAGCAGAGTTTCTTCGTTCTTAAATAGTCAACCCCCGGCTCTACCCGCAGGCGGTTGAACGGATAGTCAGTCTTCACCACGGCATACACATTGTTTGTGCTGTGATCCCCTTCCGGATCCAGGAACCGTGTTTCCACATAACCGTTTTTGTAAAGCTGGGCCAGTCCGTTTCCGGTGTAAGCCCGGACGCGGACCTTATCGCCGTCTTCCAGGAAATAATATCCGTAGTTCTTCAGATAGATATGCCCGCCGTCCGTAAACACGGTCTTTTCCTCAAAGCGTTCCTCATACCCCTCTTCACGGCGGGCTTCATGCACGTCCCAGAAGCTATAGTCCCCGACCTTTGCCAGGTGCTTTTTGTCAATAAACCCGGTAATGCCGTAGTCATCCACATAATACCGGTCCCCGAACTCTCCCCAGACCACCGTCCGCGTTCCCTGATAGCAGGTCATGGAGGTCTTCTTTCCCTCCGGCGTCAGGTACACCTGCGTTTCCTCCGCGCTCACCTCCGCCTCAAAGGCGCCGCAGGCCATGGACTGGCAGACTTCCCTGTATTCGTCTCCCCTGCCCAGTTTGTAAAACCTCTCCGGAAGCAGTTCCTCCGCCTGGTCCACGTCGAGATACCCGATGTATTCCTCTGTCAGGTCCACCTCGTACCGGTCACCTTTATCCGCAGGATAAGCCCAGTTCTTATAGCCGTTATACAGCATTCCCGACGCTTTCCTGCCGCCGGAAGAGGAATACACCTGCACGCCCTTCCCTTTGACCGCCACGGTCAGGTTGGTGGACGGATCCCCCGCGTAAGCAGCGGGCACATACAATGCCGCCGCCAGCAGCATGCAGGCCATCAGCACACCCAGCAGTCTTTTCATCTTCATCCCCCGCATCTCCTTTTGCTGAGAACGAAAGGGACAGTCCCTATCGTTCCAAATCTGCTCATTGCTTTTCGGAACACCAGAGTGTTTAGTGTGTCATTCCGAGCATAGTCGAGGAATCTCCTCCGGGGATCTAAACCTTCTGCCCAAAGGAACTCCTTTTGTAAAGAAACCAATCTAATTCTGAATTCTGAATTCTGAATTCTGCATTTGGGCCTTGCCCACCGTCCCGCGCATCTCCTTTTGTCAGAACCCGTCTCAATTATGAATTATGAATTATGAATTATGAATTGTGAATTGGCAGAACGGAGGATTAATTCCTCCGTTCTGCCATCAGGCTCCTGATATCCTTCCTCAGTTCCCCGATCTTCACGCTTTCCCCGTTCATCATTTCCAGGGCCCGCTGCCTGCGGATATACTCGTCCGCGTCCTTATACTTATCGCTCAGCTTATACTTCCGCCAGAGCATCCAGATGCCCACCGCGGTCTTTTCCTTTTCCATCTCCTCCAGGAAGGAGGCGACGGTCTCCCATTTCGGGTCCTCCGGATCCTCCGCTCCAGGCTTTTCCGGGGCGGCCGGGGTCATGTTCAGGTCCGCGCAGATTTCCTTTACCCCCGCCTCAATGCCCGTCACCTTGTCCGCCAGATCCCCGAACACAGAAAGGAGCAGGCCACAGGCCCAGGAAAACACCGGTCCGAAAACAAGGACCGTAATCCCCGTGACCAGCATGTTGAGACCCGTCTCCCGCGTATAGGAAACCTGCATCAGCTCGTTGCCCCGGATGATCATAAACACCCCGAAGACCGCCGACAGGAGGATCCCCGCCCAGCACAGCACCTTCGCCGTCGTTTTCAGTTTGCTTCCGATGTTCGTAAACATGCCGACTCCCCTTTTTTGTCTGTATTCTTTCTCTCCCCGGAAACGCAAAAAAACCATCTCTGCCAATCATACGTTTCAGAGAAGCTGCTCAATCCGGGAGAAAACTGTTTTTGTTCTGTTTTGCTGTGTGCGCCGGGTACACAGAATGGCGAAACAGCGCCCGTCTGTATTCACTATACAATTTAATCCGTACAATTGCAACGTGTTGCGTTTTTTTGTTATAGTATTGTTAAACATGTAACGGGGAGCACAGGAAAATAAGCGGCGCCGGGGCCCCGCCCGGCGCGGAAGGAAAAAAACATATGCTGCAGGATCAAAGGGATCTGAAAGGCGAAAGAAAACCGTACAAAACCATCCTCAAGGTCACATTCGTTTTCCTTCTGGCCATCTTCCTGTGGAAGGTCTTTGTCTCCGTGGCCACCAACCCCGGCCCCCTGCCGGAGCTGCCCGGCCTCATCGACCTGCAGAAGGCTGAAAACTATGAACAGGCGGACAAAGCCCTGCAGGACGCCGGCTTCCTGCCCCTGCTGGACAAGCAGACCCCGATCCCCCAGATCACGATGCGAATGTTCAAGCCAAAGGTTACGGAGATCTTCGGCCAGACGCCGGCATACTGCATGCTCATGTCGATCCAGGACGCCGAACCGGGCCCCGTCACGACCGCGTATTATTTCAGGGAGCCCGCAGGCGGCACCTTCGAAAACCCCGGAGAAGTGTTCACCGCCATCCGGGACGAGCTGAAGAAAAGCCTCAAAAAGGAACCGGAGGAGACGGTCCAGGACGGCCTGCCCGCCCTGCTGTGGCCGCTGAACAAGAATGTCGCTGCGGTGCTTTCCTATGCCGGGGACGGCGCGCCCGGCCTCATGTACATATTCGCCAGATAACCGTTTCTTTTCCCGGCAAAATACCGCCCGGTATTTTGCGGAAGAAATCCTGTAAGAAACCCCGGAAAAACCCTATGATATTCCCGAAGGCCGGCACCGGCGGCCGCGGGGAAGAAAAGGACGCCGCGGCAGCCGTGCGGCAGCAAAGCAAAGGAGGGCGGAGCCATGAAGAACCTTTTCCCGAAGGACCACCCGGGCATCAGGGCTTTCCTGCTTGCCTTCGGCATCTTCTGGACCGTTGTATCCCTTGGCTTTGTGTTAAGGAATCCTTCCATGCCGGGGTTGATTTTCCTCCCGTGCGTCGGTATTCTGATCATCCTGGCGGTCCTGAATGACCGTCCTGAGGAATCCGGTGAGGCCGGCAGCCCGCCGGAGGGAGGGGACAAGATGACCGTGCATTTCCTCGCGAATCTCTTCCGCCGCAGGAAAACGGACTTCCCGGAAAAGAAGCGCCGGAGCATTCCCCTGCCTTCCTTCCTGCAGTCCCGGGCAGCGCTCCGGGAAAAGAACATCCTCTACTGCCCCTACTGTGGCACTGCACAGAAAAAAGACTACATGATCTGCGATAGCTGCGGTGCGGGCAGGAAGCGTCATTGAATGAAAAAGGAGGACCAAAGCAATGAAAGAGAATCCGAAAGGTAACATGGTTGTCGGAATCATTTTTGCCTGCTTTGGAATCTTCTGGGCCATCATTGCCTTCAGCATCATGGGTGGAGACCCTGGGGTCCCCGGGGTGGTCCGTATCCTCTTCCCGGGCTTCGGCATTCTGTTCGCTATCCTGTCCCTTATGGGCGTCATCGGCAATAAAAACCAGTCCGGCGATGAGGAAGGCACGGCCGGAAAACCTGAAACCACCCTGCAGCAGCAGGAACGCCCGGCAGCGCCCCGGGAGAAAAAAACCGTCTTCTGCCCCTACTGCGGCACCGCCCTGGAGGAGGACTACAAGATCTGCGGCAGCTGCGGCGCGCCCCGGAAGGGCAGGTAAAAAGAAAAGAAAAGAGTAGCCGCACAGGCATATGAAAGCAGGACGGAGGCATCTCCGTCCTGCTTTGCTTTGATTCCATACTGCTTCTTAGGAAACGGGCAGATCCTTCCCCTTTTTTTCTTCCCCGTCCACTTTCCGGAGCACCAGTTTCGCATGCAGCACGTATTCTTCAGCGCACTTAAACATCTCCGGATCAGACTTGTACAGCTTTTCGGCTTCCATATACCGGAAGGCGACCGAAATCATGGCGTCCAGCCGGGCGTCCTCCTTATTGTCATACAGTTCCCTCATCTCCACATCTTCCAGCGGATATCGGATAATGGCGCGATACATGCTCACAGCGTTTTCCCTTCCTTTGCTTTTCCGCCCGGTTCCCTTTCCGGCAGGCGCCGTTTCAGCCGCGTCCGTCCGGCGTTCCTGACCCGTCCCATGTATATATACGCTGGAAACGGGCGAGTGAGCGGAAAGAAATTTGTTTTTGCGGTGTTTTCGGGGACGGGAGCAAAGCAGAGCTTCCCAACCGTCCTCTACTTTAAAAGACAATCGGGAAGCGAATTTGTGACAGGTTAAATTGTTTTTGCAGTGTTTTTTGTGTGCGAGTGTTTTCCTTCGCCCGTCCCGCTTTCCCCGGCTGCCTTTTTTGTGCATCCATATATATAGACGTTTGGGAAAAGGTTATTTGCAAAAAAGAGAATTGTTTTTGTAATGTTTTTTGGGTGCGAAGGGGAAAAGGCGGTCCAAAACCGCCCCGCCCGAAGGTGCAACCGGATTCGGTTGCACCTTTCACCTGCAATCAGATTGGGTTGCAGAAAGCAGCCGTCTCCGGCTGCTTTGCTGTCTCTTTTCATCTTTCTATATATATAGACGTTTGAGAAAGGGTTATGTACGAAAAATAAATTGTTTTTGCAGTGTTTTTGTGTGCGAGTGTTTTCCTTCGCCCGTCCCGCTTTCCCCGGCTGCCTTTTTTGTGCATCCATATATATAGACGTTTGGGAAAAGGTTATTTGCAAAAAGAAAATTGTTTTTGTGATGTTTTTTGGATTCGAGTGTTATCACTCGTCCTCTTCATCCCCGTCATACAGTTCCATTTCCTCAATGAACTCCCCGTCGTCCTCCCGGATGCGGGAAAAGTGTGCGCCGCAGGAGGGGCAGGTCATGGTGTCGTTCCGGAACCGGGCTTTGCACGCGGAGCACTCATACTCGTCATCAGTCATATAGTGCGGATGATGAATCCTGACAGGATCATGTTTTTGTGTTCCTGTGTTCTGATTCTTTCCCTTTCCGCCGGCCAGCAGGGAAAGCAGAACAACGCCGGCAATAAACCAGATAACGATGTCCATTGTTCGTCCCTCTCCTCTTCCGCAGCAAATCATTATGAATTGTGAATTAATCCGATTTCTTCCAGGGCCAGCGCTTCCTTCTGCTCCTCAAAAGCCCGGATCATCTTATCCCCTTTTACCCTGATTTCTTTTCTCCAGGGATGCCCGTACAGCCCGTTTGCCCAGTCCGTGGAGACAAAGAAGTAATAGTCTCCATCCGGATAGTATGACGGGAAATAAACATTGACGTCCCTTTCGAAATCACGGTACTGAAGACCGGGCGTGATCTTCTCGTCCGGGTGAAAGATAAAGCAGTCAGAGTTCCAAACCAGGGCATACATTTCCTCATGGATCACCCGGCGCATGATCTGCCTGACGATCCCTTCCTGTTTTTCATCCCAGAAGCGCGTCAGGCGGTATGCCCTGTACGGCGGATCCAGCCGGATCCATTCGTCGGCATTGTGATCCACGGACGGTTTAAACTGATAGACCTTATCGATCTTCGTCCAGATCCGGTTATATTCATCCTCGTTCAGGATCACTTCCACCGTCCGTTCCCTCCTTCCGCAGCAATCATTCTGAATTGCTGGGCATCTGTCCAGATCAGCAAGCCGTCAACGTACGGCAATCGCAGAATTCCGAATTATGAATTATGAATTATGAATTATGAATTAGCTTTACCATATCACCGACGACACCCACACCGTCAGGGGAATCGTCGCCAGGGACAGGGCCGTGGAGATCACCACGGTTTCCACGGCGTAGGGATAATCCTTTCCGTGGAGCTGGGCGTACACCGCCACGTTGGAGCCCACCGGGCAGGCCGCGGCGATGAGCAGCACCGTCTTCATCCCGTTGAGGGACGCGGGGAACAGGGACAGGATCCCCAGGGCCGCCAGGGGGATCAGCAGGAGCCTGACCGCCGAAACCGCGTAAAGGGAGCGGTCCTTCAGCATCTTCTTCAGGTCCGTCTGGGCCAGGTAAATGCCCACCGTAAACATGGCCAGGGGCGTATTGAGCCCCGCCGCGGCGGAAAGGCCGTCCTTCAGGATCCCCGGCAGGGGCAGCTGCGTCGCGAAGAGCACAAGGCCCACCGTGATCGCTATCACAAACGGCGCCCGGATGAGCTTTTTCAGGGCGAAGCCCTGCCGCAGGGGCTGCCCCGTCAGCCGGGAAACCCCGTAGGTCCACTGCCCGATGTTCAGAAACGCGATGAAGCAGGCGGCGTAGAAGACATATTCCCGGCCCAGGGAGGCGATCACCAGGGGGATGCCAAAAAAGCCCGGGTTGGAAAAAGCCGCCGCGAAGGCCCCGATGGGATTGTTCCGGAAGATAAAATGGGAAATGAGCACGGAAACAAGGATCAGGGCCAGGGCTCCCGCCATGCTCAGAAGGATCCCGGAGACATGCTCCGGCGTCCTCTCCACCAGGAATCCGTTGATGATCACCGCCGGGAGGGAAACGTAAATCAGGATGTTCCCCAGGGTGCGGCTCCCCTCCCCGGAGATCTTTCCCGCCTTAAAGAGCAGGTAGCCGACGCCCGCGAGCAGGAACATCTCCAGGATCTGTTTTGCCAGGACAAGTACCATGGGTCCGCCTTCCTTTATCTGTGCTGTTTTTGCATCCATTCCAGGATGATCCGGGCCATGCACTCCGGATCCCTGTCAAAGTGGTGGGTTTCCCCCGGGAGGATCTCCAGGTCGCAGTCCGCGTATCGACCGGTGATCTCCCGCACGCTTTCCGGGGGCACCAGGTCGTCCGCGTCTCCCTGGAGGATGAGGACCGGGCCTTTGAAGCGGTCCGCCGCTTCCTCCGCGTGGATCGTCTGCGCCACCCGGAGATAGTTTCCGTCCAGCTCGCCCCCGCCGGGCACCTGCACCGTGTCCGGGATGTGCAGGGGGTCAAAGGCAAGTCCCAGCAGGTTTCCCTCCCGGGCGCCGGAGGGGATCAGGAAAGCCGGAGCCCGCAGGATGAGGCCGCGGATCAGGTCCGGCGCCATGCCCGCCGCCAGGGCCGCCGTGAGCCCGCCCTGGGAATGGCCGGAAAGCCAGAGCTCCTCATAGTCCTGCTCCCGGGCCCAGCGGATCACCGAGAGGGTGTTGGAGATCCACCGGTACAGGGTATGGTCCCGGAACGCTCCCCCGCTTTCCCCGTGGCCGTAGAGGTCAAAGCGGAGCGTGGCGTATCCCGCGTCCCGCATGGCCTGCGCCGTAAGCAGGGTGTGGGGCCGGTTCATGGCGCTGGTCAGCCCGTGAAGGATGATCACCAGGGGAAGCTTCTCCCCGCCGGCATGCGCCGGCTCCTCCAGCACCGCCTTCAGCTCCGTCTCCCCGTCCCGGATCACCATATATATGTTCCCTCCAAAAACCAATAATTATGAATTATGAAGGCTCTTCCATAGAACCAGTGGGTTAGTAAAGTAGAAAGTTCCAAAGAAATAAAATATCACAGGACTTTTCCTGTATACTTGAGATTGTCGAGAAAACAAGCTAGGAGTGAAGCCCTGTGACAATCTCAAGTTTAGCGAAAATCATAGCCGGCGTCAACAAGATGGTAGTGGAAAATGTGGAGATCGAAGATATGGAGAATGATCCCACACTCATCTTCAGGGTCCGGCCAACCAGAAAGGATTCATGCCGATGCGGAATCTGCGGAAGAAAATGCAGCGGCTATGACCAGGGGAATGGCAGACGACGCTGGCGTGCATTGGATATCGGAAACAGTATCCGGGTGTGTCTGGAATCCGATGCTCCAAGGGTCTGGTGCAAAGAACATGGCGTGGTAGTTCAAATGGTTCCATGGGCACGGCATGGTTCGAAGTTCACCAGAAACTTTGAAGATACTGCGGTTTGGATGTCCCTGTACCTGTCAAGAAAGGCCGTTTCTGAATACCTGCGAGTCAGCTGGGATACAGTCGGAGCCATAGTCGGCAGGGTAGAAAAGGAAACCAGATCTCAGGAGAACCGATTTGACGGTTTGGTTCGAATCGGGATTGATGAAACTTCCTACAAAAAAGGTTGGAAGTACATCACCGTCGTCATTAACCATGAGACCAACAGCGTAATCTGGGCCGCCAAGGGATCCGGCAGGGAGGTGCTTGAGCGATTCTTTCAGGAATTGACACCAGCACAGCGGGAAAGCATTGAACTGGTATCTGCTGACGGTGCCAGATGGATCAGGGGCACCGTTGCAGATTACTGCCCCAAGGCTACGTTCTGCATTGACCCATTCCATGTTGTGTCCTGGGCTGAAAATGTTCTCGACAGAGTCCGGAAACAGCAACTGGCAGAAGCAAGAAGAACGGTGTCAGAGGAACAAAAAGGGAAAGGCAAACAAAAAGTAGGACGGCCAAAGGGCGGATTCGCTGAGAAAACGGAAGCACAAAAGGCTGCCGAGCTGGTTAGAATAGCTAAGTTTCCGTTGCTGATGAACCCGGATCATCTGAGCGAATCCTACCAGATCCGACTCCGGGAAGTTCTCCTTTATGACAAACGATTAGCCACAGCGTATCGATTAAAGGAAGAACTCAGAGTAATCTTTCACCTCCCGGCTGATGAAGTCCGGCAAGCCTTAAAAAAGTGGCGGCGCAGAGCGTGGTCCTGCAGGATCCCTGAATTCGTTGATCTGCAGAGAAAGGTCAAGCGTCACATGGATGCAATCGTCGCTACCGTGATGCACCGCATCTCCAATGCCAGGGTTGAAGCCATTAACAACAAGATTAAACTAACCATTCGTATGGGCTATGGCTTCAGGAACATTGATAATCTTATTGCCTTGATTTTCCTTCGTTGTGGCGGAAGGAAAATCTGCTTACCTGGAAGGATCCCTTTGAAGGTGTCTTGACCCACATCTTCTAGGGAAGAATCATTA
>Ga0310695_10002167_pt1 | contig 42388 bp, 37 predicted proteins | sample RumenRJG_04DNA_FD_203882 | JGI IMG/M metagenome (GOLD analysis project Ga0310695, IMG submission 203882) | Bovine rumen microbial communities from Lethbridge, Alberta, Canada - RJG_04 (v2) (version 2) | ecosystem: Host-associated > Mammals > Digestive system > Stomach > Rumen | place: Canada... | reverse complement strand
CGTGATGGATGAAACCCCGTAGGAATTGTCGCGATTCTTGTCATACAAGGTGAAGTAATCTAGGTTATTTTCGCCACCAAAGTACGGTCTGGCTCGACAGAGTCATGATTGGTTACTATATTTTTGTGCAGTAAAACAAATGTTCACTATGTGATAGTAGCAAAGTTTGTGAGGTGCACATGGCCCTAGAAAATATGGATCAGGAACAGCGGGAAGCGGTGGAAACCACCGAGGGTTTTGTGCGCGTGGTGGCGGGGGCTGGGTCCGGTAAGACCCGGACGCTGACCCAGCGTTACCTGTACCTGGTGAAAGAGATGGGAATTTCGCCGTCGAACATCCTGTGCGTCACGTTCACCAACAAAGCCGCAAACGAAATGAAAAAACGCATTCGCACGGTGTTGGGCGGCGACGATAGCGGCTACATTTCTACGTTCCACGGCTTTTGCGTGCGATTCCTGCGCGAAGAAATCCATGTGCTGAATTACCCGAAAGAATTCATGATTCTGGACGAAGATGACCAGAAATCCCTTTTGCACAAGGCCTACGCCGATTTGGGTTACTCGCTTAAGGATTTGAAAATCAGCAGCGTGATTGACTACATCGGGGGCCGAAAGGCGGCCGACATCAATTACGTTTCGCTTTTTGCGGAACTGCCGTCAGAAGGCATGACGACTAAAGACCATTTGCTTGCGCTTTCGGAAGCGGCTGATGATAAGTGGATGCGAGTTTATTACCGCTACCTTTACGAACAGAAAAAGAATTACGCGCTGGACTTTGACGACCTGATTCTTTCGACGCTCTACATTCTCGAGAACTTCCCGGAACAGCTCGACAAGTGGCGCAAGCGCATGATGTACATCATGGTCGACGAATACCAGGATATCGACGGTCAGCAGTACCAGCTGGCGGATTTGCTGGCAAGCTACCACAAGAATCTTTTTGTTGTGGGCGACCCGGATCAGACCATTTACGGTTGGCGCGGAGCCGATGTCAACCGCATTCTGGAATTTGATAAGACCCACGAAAACACCAAGACGATTTTGCTGCAAAACAATTACCGTTCCACGCCCAGCATTTTGAAGGTGCCGGATGCGGTCATCAAGAACAATAAATTCCGAATTGAAAAAATCTTGAGGCCAAAGCGTGTTGGCGGCAAGACGCCTGTCTTTTACCATGCCAAGAATACCCGCGAAGAAGCCAAATGGATTGTAGAACAAATCCAAAATGCCGTGCAAAGCGCAGCCCATTACAAGGATATCGCGGTGCTTTACCGCATGCATTCACAGTCGCGTTCTGTAGAAGAAGCCCTGATGGCCGAAAACATCCCTTACAAGGTTTATAGCGGTGTCGGCTTTTACCAGCGCAAAGAAATCAAGGATGTCATTTGCTACTTGCGAATGCTGGTGTACGCTGACGACTTGTCGTTCATGCGTACGGTGAATACGCCCAAGCGCCAGTTCGGCCCGCGCAAGATTGCGACATTGCAGGCCTTTGCCGATGCCCGCGGCGTCGGGCTCTACGAGGCTCTGCTTGAAATTGTTTCGGAAGCGGGTCTTTTGAACAATGTGGCGGCCGATGTTTCGTCGCAAGCGGAACTTTCATCTGTCGGCGACGAAAATCAAAAGATTGATTTCGACTGCAAGGGATTCTTGGCCCGAAGCAATGTCGTGGAATACGTGAAGCTGATTGAAAAGTATCGTTCCCGCTACAAGGACATGAGCGTCTCCGAAGTCCTCGCAAAAATTCTGCGCGAAACCAAGTACGAAGAAATGCTGCGTCTGGATGGCGACGAAGACCGCCTCGACAATCTGGCGGAACTCAAGCAGGGCATTCTGGAATTCGAGAATTACTACGAAGAAGACGCTTCGCTTGATGAATACTTGCAGAACATCGTGCTGTTCACGAACACCGACGAAGACACGGAAGAAAAAGACCGCGTGCAGCTCATGACGATTCACAACGCGAAGGGCTTGGAATTCCCGTATGTATTCGTATGCGGCTTGAACGAAGGCTTCTTTCCGGTCAAGCGCGTGCAGAACAAAATTCAGCTCGAAGAAGAACGCCGCTTGGCCTATGTGGCGTTTACCCGCGCCGAGAATGTACTTTGTTTAAGCGATGCCGAAGATGGCGTTGCAGGCGAAAGTGGAACACGCTACCCGTCCAGATTCCTGCTCGAAATGGATATGGGCGGACTGAATATTGCACGCGGCATTTCAGAAGATTTTCTCGAGGCCGCGAAAGCCTACATCGCAAACATCGATCGCGATCGTGAATTTTTGAGCGACGAAAGCCTTGGGCTCGTAAAAAAAGCGCCTTCGGCTGAGTTTGCCGAGGGCGACCGCGTAATGCATAAAATCTTTGGCGTAGGAACCGTGAAGACCGTAGACGAAAAGAATTTCTGCTACGAAATCGCCTTCGAAAAGTTCGCAACTCCGCGTTCTATCCAATTTGATTTTCCCTTGACGCGAGCATAGAAAGAGCTATCCGTCCGCTTGTCTTTCCCGAATTTTTCGGGCGAAATCAATATACCTTAAAATACGACATTATTTGTCGCAGTCATTGGCTATTTTTAGTGAATAACGAATTTCACTAAAAAATTTTAAAAAATCCAAAAGGGAGCCCCAATGACTAGGATTCTTTCACGCGCACCGCGGTGGGATATTCTCCAAAATTTCTACCGCGACTTCGATAACGGCCGCAAGCGCGGCTGTGTCGAGAAATGGAAAAAGGAAAAGCCGCAAAATAGGCTTGAACAGGAACTTTTCGAAACCAGAATCCACACCGAATTTTTGAATGACCGCTACAAAAAGCTGAACAAGGAATTCCGCTGGACCTACTCGAACATGAAAAAGCTCATCGCGCTCGATCAGCGTTTCAGGGAATTGCACCGGAGCATCGCTCGCACCTTCGAGGCAACCAAAAGGGACATCGCCGCACTCACCGCACAAAATCACAAGTGGTACAGGGAATACGAACTCGAATCGGAAATCTGCCCTGCGAACGACTGGGACATTCCCGGTGAACACGAATACATCAGCGATCTGCTTTTCTGGTACGCGAACTGGGGCTCCATCAACATCTGCTCAAGCACGAACGAACACAACCCCGAACGCCACAAGGTCTACCTCGTTCCCGCTTGGAAACAGATGCTGCTCATCGACAAGTTCGTCAAAGACGGCGTCTCCTGGGAACTCGACTCGCTCCTCTACGACAGCGAATCAAGCCTCTACACCTTCCACGACATTGTCCGCATGAAACCGGAACAATTCGAAGTGCGATATACATTGAGTTTTTAAACAAAAGTGAGGTACTATGAGAAGACGATACATTTATCAGCTGGCGGCAACGATACTGCCGAATGGACGGGGCTATGATACCGTTGACCATGACCTGGGAATTTTCACGTCGCTACGCACCGCCAAAAAAGTTCTGCGGGATTACGTCAAGGGCGGAGATTTCTATTGCCCGACCTATAGTTTTTCCATCATGTACCTGCCCGTCGACAACGATTTGGATTATGAATCCGATAGGCAAATCAACGTCTATTCGCCCGATGGCAAATTGCAACTTTCGGAATTCAACATGATGTCATGTAACGGCGCTTGGAGCAAGAGCCTGAATATAGACCTTCGCGCCGTCATCGACATCGGCCCCGGTAAAAAGCCGTATTTTACGCTGTACAACCATTGGAAACGAGGACTCGCGACCAAGTGCGCACGCATCTCCTTTCTGGAACCCAAATACGAACTGGGCTCCTCGTACAACAAATCCGTCTGGTTCCTGGACGACAACGAGAAAAAGATGCTCATGAAGTTCCTGAGAACAAAATGCAGGAGCATCTTTAGCGACAAGTGCACGAACAACTGGATGAGCGTCATCGGGGCGTTCAACAACGAAGTCCAAGGTGACGATGATGACAAACGCATCTTGCCCTACGATTTGCCCATCCCGAATTACAACAAATTGGAACCATAAAAAGAGAGGTGAAATATGGACGAAAAAACGACAACAATTTTAGATTTCTTGCTATCCGGGTACCTTGTTTTCTGGAGCCACAAAAACTTCTCGCTAATGTTTTCTAGTAAAAAATTGAATAGGAAAACAAACAATCCAAATGTCAAAATAGAGACCTCAATAAACCTTGCTCCCATTTTAGGAATAACCGGTTTATGCGACGAATACATGTATATCCAAAAAGATGCAGATCTTGACAAGGATCATTTATTGACGTTAACTCGGCTCAGCTCCATAGAAACATGCTATGGTTATTGGTTCTCAGCAGCAAGCTACAAGCCCATTCAAAGGAAAATTAATAAAGCTTGGAGACTGCAGTATTATCATCACATCCTCACAGTTCTAGAGAACAATAGCAAGAAACTCACTAGCGAGGCTAATCATAAGCTTGATAAAATATTTTATCAGCTAAAAATAGACTGGCATCGTCGAAAGCTTCTCAAAGCGGAGATTCTTGAATATTTAAATCGTAGCATTGATTATTTCCGCGAAGAGAAACGATGGTTTTTAGCTGCGGAAAAAAGTGTCGTACCGGTGCCGAATATTTTTAGCGATCCCATTAGCAAAGAATTATTCCTGAAATCTTTCTGGGAAAGTGTTTGTGCAGTGAGTAAAGAAATTATCGTAGCGAATCAAAAGGTCTATGAGCATGTTTTTCCTCGCAGGGTATATAGTCTTCTCGTTGGTCCTGATGGAAAAATGAAAGACATTAACAGCAAGCTGAATAAAATTGAATTTGAAAGAGATGGAAAACTCAAGACCTTTATATTCACATAACATTGGCGTTCCCCTAGCGGGTCGGGCCATACTCGCACGCCGCTAACGGCGCGCTCACCGAGCCTTGCTTACGCAAGTCTCGTCCCTTCGGGTAACTGTCCCTAACGCGAAAGCCACTATGGCAACTCCCTAAAGAGGATAACTCCACTAAGGACATAAATGTCCAAGTGTCGTATAAAGTTGCCAAGTGGCTGGAGGCTTAACGCAGTATGCATAAAGACGTTCCAAGTTGGAGTAAATTTCTTGAATTTTTGAAGGAAAATGAGTATAGATTTAGGAAAAGGAAGCTTAAAAAGGAGAAAATATGTCACATAACTGCAGATGCAATAAATGTAAAAGTGTTATTTACGCTATGTTATCTAGAATTTATGGTGATGTTGAGTTTAAACCTAAATTTGAAGAAGCCTCTGTCCGATTAGAGGATTATGAAGGAACCAAGATTTATAAATCTTTAAATAAAATTTATTCTGCGTTGACCAAATGTCGTGGCAAAGCCAATTTTGTTCGTTCTAAAGGATTGAATCGTTCGGATGTCTATATCCCTAAGAAGAAAATTCTAATCGAAACAGATGAAATGCAACATTTTTCAGAAGCAAGACTAGTTGCATTGAAAAATTATCCACGTTCATTAGAACCTACGTACAATGTTAAAGCTTATAGGCAAATTTGTAAGAAAATTAATGCGAAAGATGGTGACCCAGAGTATCGAGATGAGCAAAGAGCTTGGTATGATACTATACGTGATTTTCTACCCAAAATATGTCCAGATCAGGTAACACAAGTTGTTCGAATCCCATTAGGATTTTATCCTTGGTGTTCTCTTGATCCAAATAATCCTTCCGATGTCAGATTATTCAAAAAATTATTGAAATCGGAGGAAATATGGCAAAAATAGGGTTAGTTTCGTTTGAATATGAGAATTCCTGCAATGAGTTTGACAATGAAGCAAGATGGCCATTGTTTAAACAAATTCAAGAAATCGCTGAAAAAAATAAGATTTCTTATTTGTTTTTTTCGGGTTCAACTTTATGCGATCAAAAACGAAGAAATTTTGCTTTAGTTCGTCAAGATGTTCGGCGTTTTGCAAAATTATTTAGGGACTTTTCAATAATTTTTGAGATGAATTGTAATTTTGAATTAGAAAATGAAAAATCCCCTTATGGACTATATGCTTTTGAAAAAGGTTCTCAAAAAATGGGACCAATAATTCAACTATTTTCTAATAATAAAGATCCTAAATGCATGTATGAAGAACTTTGGTGTCAAATCCAATCAAATAAACGTTTGGTTCGTTTGAATAATAAAAAAATTTTAGTACTTATATGTGGCGAAATCAACATCCTTCACAATAGTCAAAAAAATAATAATAGAGTAGATGGGCTACGTTATGATTTTAAAGGCGGAAGTATCCGAAGTGTAAAATATGATATAATGTTTAATCCAACCCATCAACCATTAACTGCTCTGTTTGGGAAATACAAAAACAGGCTGAAATATATGAGTGAACGCAAATTTAATCGACTTGCGTTATTGAATTATAATGTACCCAAAAGTCAAACGCAAAGAACTGGTGCGTTTATCGCTTATAAAAATGGATACGAAATTCAAAGGGCTAAAGGAGAAAAAGATCGTTGGTCTAACGGTTGGGCTATGCGAATCATTGAATTTTGACATCAAAAAGGAGTGGCCATGAGAAAAAATGAATTTAGAAAACAAATTACGAAGAAAGATTGTGTTCCAACAAGTTTTATAAATGCCATGATTTATTTATTCGGTATGCAGGAAGGGATTCCGAATGAGATTGTACAAGGAATTTATCTAAAAACAATAAACAACTCCGATGGGACTTCTGGACAAGAAATAAAAAATCTCTGTCATTGGCTTTCTAACTATAGAAATAGCAGGTATAAGAATTTTTTAGTTAAAGCAATTTATAAAGATGGCGAAGATGTTGATTTTGATGAATTAAAAAAATATGTAAAAAAAGCAAATTCCTGCGCATTGTTAAGCGTAAAAGCAGACAACAAAAAAGATGGAGCATTGCATTATATTACATTAATCCGCTACGAAGACGGGTATTTCTATTGCTTTGACCCATACTATGTTCAAGGCCGTAAAGAGGATAAAAAGGGAAATGAACTCTGGAGTTTAGGGATTTTTGAAGAATGTAATTTGAAGATTTCGATAGACTTTTTAAGAAGAAAAGGGAAAAAACAAAAATATCAAAGCGAAAAGGACGAACAGGAATGCGTTCTAATTGAAAGAATAGATAAATAACGACATTCCCTGTCGCGTAGAGAATGTATTTTGAAAATGGACATTTCCTTCTCCAAATTACTCTATGCATGATCATTCAGAAAATTCTACCAGATCCAAATCTGAAGCCTGCCATAATTTCTGGCAGTTGCTTGTCAAGAAGATTTATGCCTGCAATACAGATGGAGTCTTCCCGAATAAGGATGGGGCTTACGCGGCATTTGTTTGCTTGCAAAAGACGCGGCCAAATATCGGATTTGAGATTTCTTATAAGCAGGAATCCTGGGGCTATCGCGAATGCGATAAGACGCAGGCCATCTGCATCTCGAAATCTTTTGTGGGGCGGGGATCTATCAGCCTTGTTGTGAATTGCGAGGCTGAATATTTAAGCATTCATTTTGAGTATGCGGATATAGAGGCGTTCAACGTTCCTTTTCGGCGTAGTCAATGTGACCTTGGCGCCACTCTCGATAATCTCGCAAATTTCATTGAGAAATTTCCAATTTATTGCGAGCAGTCATAAAATTACCTAGAACGAATCCCGGCTTTGCAAGGTATTTTGAAACAAACGGAAAACTTCTTAAAAGAAATCCCGTTTCCGATTACGATTCAGATACAAGAGAAATCTTGAGGTGCAAAAATTTCCTCCTTTAATTGTTATTCCCCTTGACAATCGTCATCCATGAATTTATATTTGTAGTGAACAAGTGTGCAGTCTCGTCTTTTTTGCATGTAGACGGGAAGGAGTTTAGATGAAGAACGATGTAACGGCAATTGCCAAATCCGAATTTTCCCTGATAGACGAAAATATGCTCAAGTCGCGGATATATACAATTCGCGGGCTCAAGGTCATGCTTGATGCCGACTTGGCGGAAATTTATGGATATAGTACGAAGGCTTTTAACCAACAGGTTAAGAATAATATCGAAAAATTTGATGAAGACTTTCGATTTCAGCTGTGTAGAAATGAATACCGTGAAATTCTAGGGTCAAAATTTTTGACCCTAGAACAGGGAAAATATTCAAAAACAAGCCCTTACGCCTTTACTGAGCAAGGCATTTACATGCTTATGACCGTTCTTAAAGGTGAGCGAGCGACGGCGCAAAGCAAGGCTCTTATCCGTCTTTTTAAGCAGATGAAGGACTACATCATTGCCGAAAATCGGAATTTATTGGGTTACGACGGGATCGCACAAATTGCCGTGCAAACGGAAAGGAACACCAAGGATATTGCAGTCATTCAGTCCGATCTTCAAAAGGTCATGGAAAACTTCGTCGATCCTTCGACTTTCAAGCATTTCTTGATTTTGAATGGGCGGAGGCTAGACGCCGATGTTGCTTATACACAGATTTACGGAATGGCGAAGAAGTCCATCACTATTATCGATGACTATGTCGGAGTCAAGACTCTTGACTTGTTGCGTGGAATCGCTAGGGGCGTTTCCGTAATGATTTATAGCGATGAAAATGGCTATGAATCGCTGACTGAACAGATTAAGAAAGATTTTTTGAAGGCTCGCCCTGATGTTAAATTCGACAACAAAAAGACGAAGGAAAAGTTCCACGACCGCTATATCTTTCTGGACTACGGATTAAAAGGCGAAAAGCTTTTCCATTGCGGAGCATCAAGCAAAGATGCTGGCAATAAAATCACTACCATTATGCAGATTGAAAATACAGAAATTTATCATGTACTGATGGAAAAATTATCCGTCAAGCCTCAGTTATGATTCTGTACGGTTTCTTCAATTCCTTTATGCGGCGGATGTTTTCGCCGGTGCCTTTGCTTTTTCCGTCCCATATCATAATTGCCTGATCGCAGTCTTTGGCCATTTGAATATCTTTCACATAATGGAACTCGCTCCCCGTAAGCCCAACAGCGTTTTCGGCACAAGAGCAAGTTTTGACACATAGAGCAAAAAAATTCCTTGGAAATTCGCCACTGTAGTAAATGGTCACGTTGTTGTATCCTTTGGAATCTAAATACGTCTGCACCGCGGCATCAACTCCGTAGCAGTCGCCCACGAGGAATTCTGTGTTAAGGGCAATATACTTATCAAGTATAGCTTTGACTTCATCGGACAATACAGAAATAGATTTCGAACCAGAGATAAACAGTTTCATTCATCCCTCCTTTTCAATATAGAAGAACCGGGTCAGTTCGTGGTCGGTTCTGATAGTTTCGCCGTAGCAAAAAGAGCCCCACGGATTAGGCCAGGCCTTATCTATGGCAGCGGAAAACGCCTTGTTCAATTCGACGGAACGCTTTTCTAAATCGGTCGCATTTACGATGATGTCTATATGGGCGAGACGGCCTTCGTGACCGAGAAATGTTGTAAAATGTTCAAGCCGTTCTTCTTGGATTTGCTTAGTGTCTGGAGAGAGTATGTAGCCCGTGATATAATCCCATATTTCGTTCCGTACGTTTTCATCTGCGTACGATTGCTTTACAAGGGCTTTTAGGTCGTTGTACTTTTGTGTCGGTGTTGAAACGGTGTTCATAGTTGCTCTCCTTATTTTGATTTGTCATCAAAATAGGTTTTTACTGCGACAAATAATGTCGTGTTTGAAACTGTAAAAAAATGCCCGCTAGGTCCTATCGCCACTATGAGGCTCCAGGATGACGGGGCATGACAAGTTTAATTCTATATGAGATATTGGATTTTATAGCCAGGAATTTCGGCGGTAGGTGCTGTCGAGGTAGTACGAGAATTCGCGGAGTCTTTTGCGGAGTGCGACGGGCTTGATGACTTCGGCGCTGTCGGCGTATGAGAGCACCCAGCGGAACAGGAGTTCATCGTTGAGGGCCTTCATCGTGACCAGCAGGCGGCCGTCATGTGTCTTTTCCACTTTCATGGAACGCTGGAACGGCTTTTCTTCGAGGTAATACTGCGCCTGGCTACTGAATATAATTTCGACATCTTCGGCTTTCGGGTCTTGCGGGCCGTAAATCGCGGAACCGAGTCGAACTCGCTTGCGCAACATTTCAAGTGTCTTTGGATTGTCTTGGAACGTTTCTTTGGTAAGCTCGACACTTTGGATGCGGCGGAACTTGAGCGTATAAGTATCGCCAGGGTGCGATTGCGACTCGCAACCGATGTAAATTTCGCCCTGGTACAAGATGACCATCAGCGGAATCCGCACGCGAGGGATGTTTCCGTTTTCGCTGATGTAGGTGACTAGGACTTTGCGGCGTTCGTGAATAGCGCGCAGAATCACCTTGAGCTTTTCGCTGGAATCTTCCTCGAACATGGGCGGGGTTCCTGCAAAAAGGATTCGCGAGTTCATGTCTTGGGCGAGTTGTTCCACGGCTTTCTTTTCGCTTGCGGGCAAGCTCTTCTGGATTTTTTCGAGCAGATCCATGACGGTCTCGCTTGCTGCGGGGTACATGTTCGCGATGCGTTGCAGGAACACGAAATGCAGCATGGTGTTTTCGAAATTCGGGAACAGCAGGTTGTCTGCCGATTTGATTGCCGACTGGTAGCGAAAAGCGCGTTGGTCGCTTATGACGCGGATATAGGCACCCCCGTTGGCCGAAGTCAGCGATTGCATGTCACGCTGCACGTTGCGGCGTTCGTTTTCGGGAATCTCCAGAGCCGCCATCAGGTCGCTGATAGAATAGCTCCTGCTCGGATTCGATATCAGGAGTGCGAATAATTGTAATACACGGTCTGCGCGGGTGATGTCTGCCATAATAAACCTCTTTTCTCTCAATATACACAATTATTGCGTCAATTGGTGACGTGTTGGTGAACTAATGTTCACTATTTCTGTTTCGGACCTGGATCCGAAGTATGTTTTTTGTATGCTTTGGGTGCGAAAAATGTCCCTCTATCTTGCCAAAGTGGTAGAAAATGGTAGATTTGTATCGTGTTGTGGTAAAATGTGTCAAACTAGTATGAACTTTACGTCTTTCATAGGTCAAGCCCAGACGGCTATCGATGGAAAGGGAAGGTCCTCCTTCCCCAGGGAATTCCGTCGTCAGCTCGGGCCAACCGAAGGGGATGAATTCGTGGTCACGCGTGGTCCGAATCAGACTCTACGGTTGTTTACCTTGCCGGAATACGAAAAGTTCATGGCGGACTTGGACTCGAGGTCCGACCGCCGTCAAGCAGACCTAGTTCGGAGAGGCCTCGCGCCCACTGTGGTGGAGCTCGATGGTCAGAACCGCATTTTACTTCCGAAGATCTTATTGGAGTATGCTGGTCTTAAAGGTGAAGTCCTTTACGTACAAGCTAGCGGAAAAACTCTTGAACTATGGAACCCTGAACGCTTCAACGAAAAGTTCGGATTGCAGACAAACGAAGCAATTGCCGCATTCGATGCCGCGTTCTATGGAGAAAGCTTGACGGAGGACCTCGATGGCAAAAAATAGCCTCTGTCAACATTCCGCAGCCGCTCTGGCCGGCATTGAAAACGGCGTGTTCTATCACGATCCGGTAATGCTCAAGGAATGCCTTGACGGCTTGAATATTAAGCCCAATGGAACTTATGCCGACTGCACTTTGGGCGGCGGCGGACATTCTTACGCGATTTCGAACAAATTGGATGAAAACGGCGTGTTGCACGCTTTTGACCGCGACGAAGAAGCGGTGGCCTTTGCGACGAAGCGCCTTGCGGGCGTGAAACCCAAGTTCATTGTGCATCCGGTGCGCTTTGGCGAATTGAAGAACGAAATTGCTCCGAATACTTTGGACGGTATCCTTTACGATTTGGGTATTAGCAGCCACCAGGTAGATGATTCTGCCCGCGGCTTTACCTTTGTGGGTGACAATCCGCTGGACTTGCGCATGGACCGCCGCGAAGGGGTGTCTGCCCAGGAATGGCTCAAGACGGTGGATGCCGATACGCTTGCCGCAGCCCTCCGCAAGAACGCCGATATGGATCGCGCCTTTAAGCTGGCGACCCGCCTGATTGAAATGGCCGCCTCCAAGGGCGATAGCGAAATTTTGCCGTCTGATGTGAAGACGGTGGTGGAATCCGTGTTCCCCGACAAGCGTCGTGAAGTGAACGGCCTTCTGGCCCGTGTGTTCCAGGCGATTCGCATGGAAGTGAATGGCGAACTCAAGGAAATTGAAGACAGCCTGCGCGCCGCCGTGGATTGCCTCAAGGTGGGTGGTCGCCTGGTGGTCATGAGCTACCATTCCGTGGAAGACCGCTGCGTCAAGGAAACTGCCGCTGAATTCGAGAAGGCCTGCATTTGCCCGGAGAATTTGCCGGTGTGCATGTGCGGCGGGAACCATCAGCGCTTAAAGAAGGTGAATCGCAAGCCGATTTTGCCTACAAACGAAGAAATTGCGAACAACAGCAGGGCTCGCTCTGCAAAGCTTAGGGTGTACGAACGGGTATGAGTGAATCTGTCAAGAAATCCCTGTTCAACTCGAACCGCACCATTGTGTGGGTGTTCGTGGGCGCCGTGTTGGTGGCCGGCCTTTTGCTGATTTTGCCGTTGTATATGCAGAACTGCCTTACCAAGCTTTATTCCAAGTCCAACGAGCTGACTTATGAAATCGGTCAGCTGCAGCGTCAAAGGACTCTGCAGGAACTTGAAATCAACAAGTTGTCTTCGCTGGAAAACTTGGCTGGCTTTGCAGACAGTGTTGGTCTTGACTTGAATGGCGTACCTACCAAGGTGCGTATAACGGGGGCTCCATGAATATTGTGAATATGGATGCTCTGTCGGTGGCAAAGATGATCGTGCTGGGCGCTATTGGCGTGCTGGCTTGGCAGACTTTTAACATTCAAGTGCTGAACCGCGAAGTTTACCAGAAAGAAACCAAGGACCAGACGACCCGTACCAAGAATATTTACGCCGAACGCGGCGAAATCTTGGATCGCAACGGTGTCGTGTTTGCCAAGAATCTGCGCGATACAGGTAAGGCTGAAGACTATAGCCGAATCTTCTTGCAGGGTAAGCTTGCTTCGCAGATTGTGGGCAAGGTAAATTACGACGGTAAGGGCAGTATGGGCATGGAACGCATGTACGACTTGCGCCTGCGCGGTAACGAAGGTTTCCGCGTGGGTGTGAAGGATGCCCGCGAACGTGAAATCCTTGGCCGCTCCGAAAATGTGGCAGAAGCCAAGCCGGGCAAGAACCTGGTGCTGACTATTGACCGCGACATGCAGGAAATCGTGGAAAAGGCCCTGAAGGACGGCGTGAATGAATTTAGCGCTGCCAGCGCCTCTGCCGTGGTGGTGGACCCGTATACGGGTGAAATTTTGGCCATGGCAAGTTACCCGACTTTTGACCCGAACTCTAAAAAGCAAGGTGTGGGCAAGATGGCCAAGAACGACATTGTGGCCATGTCCTTTGAACCGGGCTCTACCTTCAAGGTGATTACGGCTGCTGCGGCTCTTGAAAACGGCTCTGTTCCCGAAGATACGGTTTTTGTGAACGAAGGGAAGTGCTGGAGCTGGAGCGCAAGGGCTGAACGTATTTGCGATACCCACATTTACGGCGATATGGATATGGCCGAGGGTATGGTGCAGTCCTCTAACATCGTGTTTGCCAAGGTGGCCGACAAGGTGGGTGCCGAAAAGCTTTACCGCATGGCCCGCAACTTTGGCTTTGGCATGAAGACTTCCGAGAACCTGGCGGGTGAAGAAGCGGGCCGCCTGTACATGCCTTACGAACTGACGAGAGATGACCGTACCCTTAAAACCATGGGCTTTGGCCACGCCGTTTCTGTGACGCCGATTCAGATGGTGATGGCTTATGCCACAATCGCCAATGGCGGCACCCTGATGGAACCAATGATCGTAAAGGAATGGCGCGATTCCGACGGAAACCTGGTAGAAAAGAAAGAACCGGTGAAGGTTCGTCGCGTGATTTCCGAGAAAACGGCTGCTTCCATTCGCAAGATGCTTAACCGCGTGGTGAATAGCGGTACGGCAAAGCGCGTGGCCAGCAAGAAGATTCCCGATGTGATTTTTGGCGGCAAGACGGGTACGGCTGAAAAGTACAACCAGGAAACCGGCAAGTACGATCGCGAACACCAGGTGGCTTCGTTTATTGGCCTTGCCCCGGTAGAAGATGTTCGTTATGTGTGCATGGTGCTGGTGGATGACCCCAACGCCGATAAGCTTTATGGACATACGGGTGGTGCGACGGCGGGCCCGATTTTCCGCCGCATTATGGAAGGTATCTATTATCACCCGAAGCTTTCGCCGGCGTCTCATGAGCTTGCCTTTGTAAGCAAGAAGTCTGCTTGCGAAGGTGATTATGTGGGCATGCTTGCCCAGACGGCAAAGTCGGTAGCGGCAAGCAAGAAGTGCCCTGTGACTTTTGAAGGTGAAGGATCCCGCGTACTCTCGGTTCGCAGAGACATGACGGATTCTATTGGACTTGTTTTGAAACTTGGCGATGTTGATGCATCGACGATGCCCGACTTGAAGGGGCTTTCGCTGAAGGATGCTCTTGAAATTGCCGGAAATATCCGTATGAGCGTGGAATACACCGGAATGGGCCGCGTGGTTTCGCAAACCCCGAAGGTGGGGGAGACGCTTCATAAGGGACAGATTTGCAAGCTGACGCTTAAGGAGAAAGGCTAGATGATTTCTGAAACATTGATGCAGAAATTGAATGTGCAGGGCCTGTGCGACGACTCCCGCCGCGTGAAGGCAAAAGATTTGTTTTTCTCGATGCCGGGCGCAATATCGATTGATAAGTCCGATGAATTCGCGAGGTCTGCGGTAGCTGCCGGTGCAGTGGCTGTGGTGAGCGAAAATGTTGCTCCTGAAGGACTGACTTCCAAGTGGATTCAAGTGGCCGACGTGAAGGCTGCACGCCTTGAAGCGGCAAAGATTTTCTATAAGGATCCGTTCGCAAAGCTTAGCGCTCATGCGGTGACGGGTACGAATGGTAAGACGACGAGTGCGTTCCTGATGGATGCGATGCTGACGGCTGCAGGCCACAAGGTCGCGCTCCTCGGAACCATCAAGAATAAAATTGGCGAAACTTCGGTGCCCGCTACATTAACGACGCCGGGGCTATTGGATTTGTATGCCTTTGCCGCAAAAGCAGTCGAGGCCGGTTGTACGGATTTGGTGATGGAAGCGTCTTCGCATTCCTTGGATCAGGGCCGTATGGCGGGTGTGCTTTACAAGAGTGCCTTGTTCAGCAACCTGACGCAGGACCACCTCGATTACCATAAGACGATGGATGCCTACTTTGAGGCAAAGAAGCTTTTGTTTACGCGTTACCTTGCTGATGATGGTGTTGCCGTTATCAATATCGATGATGCGTACGGAAAGAAACTATACGATTCCCTAGCCGGGATAGAAGCGGACCGGAGGGTGGCTGTCTCGCGTCTAGGGGTCGTTAGTGCTTTAGTGAAGCCCGAAGGTGCTGTGCAGAATACTGAAGACGGACTCAAGATGCTGTTGCCTGCCATTAGTGCAGAACCGTTTGAAACTCCGTTGTGCGGTGACTTTAACGTAGATAACGTGATGCTGGTGCTTGCTTGGGCGAAGTCGATTGGTCTTGCCGAATCTGCCATGCGCAAGGCTCTGGCAGAAGTCCGCGTTCCGGGCCGCTTTGAAAAGGTCTGGAATAAGAATGGCCGCCACGTGATTGTGGACTATGCTCACACTCCCGATGCCCTTGAACGCGTCCTTACGACCGCTCGTAGCCTCTGCCGAGGCCGCCTCGCGTGCGTATTCGGCTGCGGCGGTGACCGTGACAAGACCAAGCGCCCGATTATGGGTGCAATCGCTGAACGCATTGCAGACAAGGCTTGGCTCACCTCGGATAATCCGCGTACCGAAAATCCGACCGACATCATTAACGATGTTCGTGCCGGCATGAAGACGGACAAGTTTAGCGTCGTCGAAAAGCGCGAAGAAGCGATTGCCAAGGCTTGCGCAGAACTTAAGGATGGCGACTGGCTCGTGATTGCGGGCAAGGGCCACGAAGACTACCAGATTGTGAGTAAGACCAAACACCATTTTGATGACCGCGAAGAAGCGGTGAAGGCAATGGAAAATGTATAAGCTGGACTTGAAAATCAAGGAACTCTTGGAAATCCTCGAAACCTACTCGGTAGGCGTAGATGGCCGTACCAAGAATCGCAAAGTGAATCTTTGCATGGATTCCCGCGAACCTGCCAAGGGCGTGGTGTTTTGGCCAATCAAGGGTGCCCGATTTGACGCCCACCAGTTTGTTACACAAATGGAAAAAAATGGAGCATTGATGAGTGTCGTGAACGCTGATGCCGAAGGCATTGAAAACTTCAAGATGTATGCGCCCGTCGACGATACGACGAAAGCGCTCCTCAAGCTCGCCAAGGGCTATCAGAAGAATTTCAAGGTGAAGAAGGTTGCCATTACGGGCAGCAACGGCAAGACCACCACTAAGGAAATGGTGAAGGCCGTTCTTTCGCAGAAGTATAACACCCACGCCACCGCTGGTAACTTCAACAACCACATCGGTGTGCCCATGACGCTGTTCCAGCTCAAGCATAGCCACGAAGCGGCAGTTATCGAAATGGGCACAAGCGGTCCGGATGAAATCCGTCCGCTTTCGCTCGCTGTCGAGCCCGATGTGGCCGTGATTACCAACATCGGCGCTTCTCACCTGGAACGCCTCAAGGATTTGGACGGCGTGTTCGCCGAAAAGAAGACGATTGTCGCTGGCCTCAAGAAGAACGGCGTGCTCATTGTGAACGCCGATGACCCGCGCCTTTGCAAGTGCCGCAGCAATACCAGCTACAAGGTGGTGACCTTTGGCGTGAAGCGCGGCATTATCAAGCCCGAAAAGCTGGAATGGAGCGAAGACAACTGCGCTACCTTCTTTGTGGAACGCACCAAGTTCACGCTAAACGTGCCGGGCATTCATAACCTGTATAACGCTCTCGCTGCTATCGCCGTTGGCTTGCAGTACAGAGTGCCCAAGGCCGATATCGCCAAGGCTCTTGCCAACTTCCGTTCGACTAATATGCGCATGGAAATCAAGAACGCCAACGGCTTCAAGATTGTGTCGGACTGCTACAATGCAAACCCCTCTTCGACCAAGATGGCTTTGCAGACCATCGGCAATATGAAGGTGAACCGCCGCATTGCCATTTTGGGCGATATGCTGGAACTCGGCGCTCAGACTGACGCTCTGCACCAGGAAATGGGAGCCATGGTTCCCGAAATGAATTTCGATATGCTCCTGACCGTGGGCGAGAAGGCGAAGCTTTATGTGAAGGGCGCAAAGTCCAAGGGCATGAAAGCTGCTCACCATTTTGCTTCTGTTCAGGAACTGATTGATACCCTCACCGAAATCGTGGCCGAAGGCGACGTGCTCCTGATCAAGGGCAGTCGCGGCATGCACATGGAACAGGTGGTGGATGCCATGCTTAAACTCACGAAGGTCAAGGCTTAATTTAGGACTCACGAAGGAATGGAAAACACAGTGGCAAATACCGGCATGAACAAGCTACTCTTGGTAGTAGTGTTGCTGCTGATTTGTTTGGGCGTGCCTATTGTCTATACGGCATCGGCCCATTTTGCTGTGTCCCATGGACTTCCTGCAGAATACTATCTGCAAAAGCACTTGATCAAGGCTGTTTTCGGCTTGATTTTGATGCTTGGCTTGGCCCGATTCCTGGATTATGGTCATTGGGTCTGGCTTGGACGAGTCACATTCTTTGTGGGGGTTGTCCTTACGGTGGCGGCCCTTGTGGCAGGCCATGGTGTCAAGGGCGCAAACCGCTGGATTTTGGGTATTCAGCCTTCTGAAATCATGAAGCTCGGTATGCTGATTTGCATTTGTGGAAAATTCTCCCAGGCGGGCGATAACATCAAGAGTATCGCTTGCACCTTGGTGCAGCCGGGTATTTTCTTTGGCATTACGGCATTCCTCTTGATTATGCAGCCCAATTATTCCATGCTCATGATGCTTTCGATGATCGTGATTTGCGTGATGCTGACGGCGGGTGTGAATTACAAGTACCTTGCCATTACCATTGGCGCCTTGATTCCGCCGGGAATTATCATGCTGCTTTTGACGGGACATTCCAGCAAGCGTATTCATGCGTTCATGGCTGCCGAAGGTGAAATGGCCGCTTCTAACTGGCAGGGTGAACATGCCTTGCTCGCTTTGGGTAACGGCGGTTTCTCGGGAACAGGCTTTGGCTTGGGCGTGCAGAAGTTGGGTTACTTGCCCGAAGTCCATAAGGATGTGATTTATGCGGTGGCTGGCGAAGAATTCGGGTTCATGGGAACCTTCTTCTTGCTGGCTCTGTATGCGGTTTTGTTTGCGCAGGGCTTCAAAATTGCCCGCCAGTCTTCTACCCGTTTTGGAAAGTACTTGGCGGTGGCTCTTACGTTCTCGCTTTTCTTCAACTTTTTGGTTCACGTCTGCGTCTGTGTGGGACTTTTCCCCACGACGGGCCAACCTCTCCCGTTTATCAGCTTCGGCGGAACCAATTTAATTTACAGCTGTGTGGCAGTGGGAATCCTGTTGAACATTTCCAGACCCAATACGGGCAAAATGATCAAGGAACCGTATATGAGCGGAGCCTCGCTGGAAAGCAGTGCCTACAGAAACTATGAATTTTCAAGGAGTGGCGTATGAAAAAGTTCCTTTTCGTATGTGGCGGTACCGGCGGACATATTTTCCCGGCCGTAGCCATTGCAAATAGCCTCAAGAAGATGGGCGTAACAGATATTACTTTTGCGGGCCGTAAGGATTCTATGGAAGAACGCCTTGTGGCTAAGGACTGGCCCTACGAATATATTTCGGCGGTTCCTCTGCATCGTGGCCCGTTCCTCAAGAATTTGGCTCTGCCTTTCAATTTGTCCAAGGCTTTGGTCCGTGCCAAGAGCGTGATTAAGAAAGTGAAGCCTGACGTTGTCGTTGCAACTGGTGGCTACGTGTCACTTCCGATTGTACTTGCCGCAGGTACCGCAGGCATTCCCGTTTATCTGCAGGAACAGAATGCAGTGGCCGGCGTTGCCAACAAGGTAGGCGCTCGCTATGCCAAGACGGTTTTCGTGACTTCGGATGATGCCGCCAAGTATTTCCCCGCTGAAAAGTGCATGATTTTTGGAAACCCGGTCCGTGAATTGCCCGTAGGCGATTCTTTGCCCCGTCCTGCTGAATTTGCTCCGGGCAAGAAGGCCGTGTTTATTGTGGGTGGTTCCCAGGGCGCTGTGGGTATCAACAACAAGATTGAAGAAAGCATCCAGAAGATTGCCGCCCGTGACGATGTTTCTGTCGTTTGGCAGGTGGGTGTCAAGAACGTGGAATCCATCAGCTCTCGCGTCGGCGAAGTGAGCAATGTGGCGATTCGCGGTTTCTTGGATGGCATCTATTCCTACATGAAGCATGCTGACTTGATTATTAGCCGTGCCGGTGCTTCGGCCTTGGCTGAAATTCTTGCCTTCGGTAAGCCCTCGATTCTCTTGCCGTTCCCGCATGCAACCGCTAACCATCAGGAACATAACGCCCGCGTGGTGGAAAAGGCTGGAGCTGCTTTGGTGGAACTCGATGCCGAAGAAAATCACCTGTGGGAAAAGGTGGAACAGCTTTTGGGTGATGAAGCCCGTTTGAATTCCATGGCCATCGCGGCTAAAAAGCTCGGAATGCCCGATGCTGCCGACCAGATTGCTCGTGTTATCCTCTCTAAGGAGAATGATTAATGCAGATTAATGATTGTAAGCGTGTCCGTAAGCTTCATTTTGTAGGTATCGGTGGTGCCGGTATGTCCGGTATTGCCGAAGTGCTCCACGATAACGGTTTCGTGGTGAGCGGTTCCGATACCGGTGAAAGCCAGGTGATTGATTACCTGAAGGGCCTTGGCATTAAGGTGTTTTCGAAGCACGAAGCATCTAACGTCGAAGATACGGACTTGGTGGTTTATTCTTCTGCTGTTCCGCACGATAACCCGGAACTGGTTGAAGCCCGTAACCGCCGTATTCCGGTGATTCGCCGTGCCGAAATGCTGGGCGAACTCATGCGCATGAAGTACACGCTTTCGATTGCAGGCACTCATGGTAAGACCACGACCACCTCTATCGTGGGCCAGATTTGGGAAGAAGCCGGCCTTGACCCGACCATTATCGTGGGCGGTGTAGTCAAGGGTAAAGGCTCGGGCGCTAAGGTCGGTAAGGGTGACTACCTGATTGCCGAAAGTGACGAATTCGACCGCAGCTTCCTTTCGATGATGCCGTCTTCTGCAATTATCACCAACATTGATGCCGACCACTTGGATACTTACGAAAACATCGAAGACATCAAGGATGCCTTCGTGCAGTTCGCTAACAAGATTCCGTTCTACGGTCAGGTGATTGTTTGCCTCGACGATCCGAACGTGCAGCAGATTCTTGCTCGCCTCAAGAAGCCGGTGATTACTTACGGCTTTACGCGTCAGGCAAAGTACCGTGTGGATAACCTGCGTTTTGAAAAGGGCTATCCGATTTTTGAAATTTTGAACGATGGCGAAAGCTTGGGCGAATTTAAGCTCCAAATTCCGGGCCGTCACAACGTGCTGAATGCAACCGCTGCTGTTGCGCTTGCAATTGAAGAAGGCATCTCTGCCGATATCGCTCGCAAGGCCTGCGCCGAATTCGAAGGCGTCAAGCGTCGCTTTGAATTCATCGGCGAAAAGAACGACGTCTTGGTCTTTGATGACTACGCTCACCATCCGACCGAAGCGACGGCTACCTTGCTCGGCTTTCGCGATGCTTTCCCGGATCGCCGCATTATCGTGGCCTTCCAGCCGCACCTGTTTACGCGTACCCGCGATCAGCACGATGCCTTTGGCGGTGCCTTTGCGAACTGCGATGTACTCCTGGTGACCGACATTTACGCCTCCCGCGAAAAGCCCATTGAAGGCGTGACGGGTGCGCTGGTGTCTAACAGCGCTTCTGACCGCGGACATCGTGATTCCCGCTTTGTGGGCGACCAACTGAACCTGCTGCCGATTCTCAAGAAGGAATTGCAGCCGGGTGATGTGGTGGTACTCATGGGTGCCGGAAACATCTGGAAGCTGGGCGAAAGAATTTTGAAGGAATGCCTGTAGGAAGTATTGGGAGAGAAGATTGACAGGACGTAAAACCACATTGCTTGGCCGCCGTATTGGCACCAACGAACGTCTGCGCAAACAGGAACGTGTTCGCAAAGTGAAACACGGGTTTGACTGTGCGTGGTGTTGGTTCAAGCGCCGTGGCTGGATTCTGGCCGTGGTTTTGGTGGTTCTTTCGGTTCTGGCGATTCACAACCGTTTCTACTTGCAGCGTTTCAACCCGCTGGAATTGCGTCACCTGCAGTATGTGGAAATCGAAGGCAACCGCATGCTTTCTTGGGAAGACGTGATGCAGGGCGCCCAGGTGGAAACTGGTATGCTCATGTCGGAACTGAACGCCGATTCTGTGGAAGCGGCTTTGAGTCAGCTCCCCATGATCTTGTCGGTGAAGGTGGAAAAGAAGTTCCCCTCTTCGCTCTATATCAAGCTCCACGAAACATCCCCGGTGCTGACGGTGCTTTCGGAAGGTCGCGCGACGATTTATTCCGAAAAGGGTTACCCTTTGCCCTATTCCGTGGCTACGGCCATGAGGCTCCCGGTTTTGGATGTGGCGTCTATGGAACATGTGAAGTCGGTGACCCAGTTCCTGGTGGAAATGCGCAAGTGCGATATGGAACTATACGATCGCGTTTCGCAGGTTTCCTGGTCCGACGAAGATAATTGTATGAAGGTCTATTTCAGGGATGTGGGTTTTACTGCGCTCTTTAAGGACCGCGATTCCAACAAGGATCAGTTTACGCTGTACAAGTCCTTGGAAAATGGATTCGCAAAGGATTTGCTTTGTGCCGGTGAGGTCGATATGAGGTTTTTAGGCTTTGCCTATGTGAGAAATTATGATAAGAGGTGCGTCAATGGATGACAATAAACTGGACAAGAAAAAAGACGAATACATCTTTGGCCTTGACATTGGGGCTTCAAAGATAAACCTGTTCGTAGGTGTTTCCGAAGGCGAGAACGTTCGCGTTGTGGAATGCGGCGATTTTCCGCTGAAGAATGCAGACGACCTTGACTCTGTGGTGGAAACATTGCAGCAGGCTGTCCAAGTCATTGAAAATACGACCCGTGTCGATGTGCACGATGTCTATGTGGGCATTGCCGGTAAGCACGTCCGTTCCTTGGATACCCAGGGAATCGTGACGCTCCCTATGGGCGAAGTTCGCGAAGAAGACATCGAAAACGTGACGAAGCAGGCAAGTACTTTGCCTACCCAGGCCGGTGAAATTATTCACATTTTCCCGGGCGAATACTCCTTGGACGACGAAAACCATATCCGCAATCCCAAGGGCCGTTCCGGCCGTCGCTTGGGCGTAGATGTCCAGGTGGTGACCGCTCGCCAGAACGCTTTGCAGAATCTTGCCAAGTGCGTGAACCGTGCAGGCCTCAATGTGGCGGGCTTCGTGCTTGAACCTTTGGCCGCTGCCAGTGCGGTGCTGACTAATGACGAACGGGAACTCGGCGTGGCCCTTGTGGATATTGGCGCAGGGACTGCCGACATTGCCGTATTCGTGAACGATTCCGTGCGCTTTACCACCTCTATCGACTATGCCGGAAACGTCATCACCAGCGATATCAGCCGCTGCCTCAACGTGCCTATCGCCCTTTCCAAGGCCGAAGAAATCAAGAAAAAGTACGGCACCTGCACCATTAGCAATCTTATCGAAGACGACGCATTCCCGGTGCCCGCCGTGGGTAACCGTGGAGACGTATCTTGCTCTCGCAAACTGCTTGCCGAAATCATCACGGCTCGCGTGGGTGAAATTTTCTCCATGCTCAATGATCAGCTTAAGGCTCACAAGCTCGATGCTATCATTAACGGCGGCATCGTGCTGACCGGTGGCTGCTGCGCGCTGGAAGGCATCGAAGATGTGGCTTGCAAGGTATTCGGAAAGCCCGCTCGCATTGGCCGTCCCAAGGGCATGAGCGGCATTCAGGAAGCTTACCAGAACCCTTCTTATGCAACGGGTATCGGTCTTCTGTATTATGCGAACAAGCAGTATCGCGAAAAGAAAAAGAGTGAAACGGGAACCCAGATCGCCGTATCTGTCAAGAAGGGATTCCAGCGTTTCATTGAACTCGTTAGGACTTATTTATAACAAACACCAACACTCAACATCAGGGAGATAAACACATGAGTGAAATCGATAACTTCAACCTCGAGGTAAAGTCTCGCATTATGGGCGAGGAACCATCCTTCAACAACGCCAAGGTCAAGGTGTTCGGCGTCGGCGGTGCCGGCGGCAATACCGTGAACCGCATGAAGCGTATGAACATTGAAGGTGTGGAATACTATTCCATCAACACCGATGCAATGGCTCTCGACTTGAGCCTTGCTGACCACAAGATTCTGATTGGCGAAAAGACCACCAGAAACTTGGGTGCCGGTATGGATCCGGAAATTGGCCGTAAGGCAGCAGAAGAAAATCTGGACGACATCAAGGAAGCCATGAAGGGTGCCGACATGGTGTTCGTGACCGCTGGTATGGGCGGTGGTACGGGTACGGGTGCTGCTCCTATCGTTGCAAATATTGCCCGCGAACTTGGCATTCTCACGGTTGCCGTGGTCACCAAGCCGTTCCGCTTCGAAGGTAACGCTCGTTCCTCTATCGCACAGGAAGGTATCAACGCCCTGCGCGCTGCAGTGGACACCATCATTGTTGTGGAAAACAAGAAACTTTTGACGCTCCTCCAGGCCTCCAACCAGAAGGCTACCATGGATGAAGCCTTCAAGATGGCTGACGAAATTCTCGGTAACGCTGTCCAGAGCATTTGCGGCATCATGTTCCGCCACGGCCTCGTGCACGTTGACTTTGCCGATATCCGTAAGGTCATGCTCAAGGGTGGCTCGGCTCTCATGGGTACGGGTTACGCTCAGGGCGAAAATCGCGGTATCATGGCTGCCGATATGGCCCTTGCCTCTCCGCTTCTGGAAGACATCAACATCGAAGGCGCTTCGGGCGTGCTCGTGAACGTTGCCCACGGCGAAAACTACTCCTTGCTCGAACATAGTGACGCTATGGACCACATCTACGAAAAGGTCGGCGAAGAAGGTAACCCGAACATTATCATCGGCGATATCACGGATCCGGCTCTCGGCGACAAGGTTTGCATCACCATTATCGCTACCGGTTGCGGTGGCACTGCCGTGAACCAGCCCAAGCTCAGCTCTGCAGGCTTTGGTTTCGGTAACTTCACTGTTCCGCAGCAGACCGCTCCGGCTTCTGCCCCGGTTCAGCAGGCTCCTGCCGCTCCTGCAACAGTTCAGCAGGCTACTCCGCGTCCGACCGGTTTCAACGTGTTCGATTTCCAGACTGCCCAGAATGACGCTCCGGAAATGTTCACCCGTCCGCAGTACACGCCCGCATCTCAGCCGGCTCCTGAAGCCATGACCTCTTCCATTCCGTCTCTGACCGAAACCTCCGTGATGAGATCCGTGAACGCAGCTATGTTCAATTCTCCGGAATTCAACGTTGCTACTCCGGCTGAAGAAGAAGTGGTGTCTCAGGGTTCTGAAACTTCTGAATTCTCTGCAGTTGCCGAAGAAGACCGTATGAACGGTGGTCGCGGCGGTGTAGAAACTCCGTCTTACGAAGCTCCTGCTGCCGATGTGTATGCACAGCCTGCTTACGCTCGCAATGTTGCCAATGGCGCTACCATGACCATGGAACGCCCGGCTGCAACGCGTCAAGAAGTGGAACCTGAACCGGTTGCAGCTCCGTCTGCTATCGACTTCAGCCTTCCTGCTTACCTGCGTAACAGGAACATGAACGCAAACAACTTCTAATGAGTCTTGCTGAAAGAATAGGCAAGATCTGTTCCGCGGCGAAAGCCCCGGTGGGTTTTGCTGAATTCCTCAAGAATTAAACACACACACAACGAGTACGCGAGTGCGTACTCACCACAACACAAAAGGGTTACCCGGGACTCCCTGCCTGGGTAATCCTTAGTGTTTTTTTTAAATTTTTTATAAATTTATTCTATGCGAATTCGTACTCTTTTGTTGACTGTTGGCTCTTTGGTGGCATTGGCGCTTGCATCTGCGGGCGATTCTACGCAGGCTGATTCTGCGGCGTACAAGGGCTATTTCCAAATCGGTACGGATTTCAACTTCGGTTTTAATGGCGGTCCGACGGATCCGACTTTTGCTGTGGATACCGTGGAACGTTACGGCAACAATTGGCGCGGGCTTCGCTTGCCTCTTGAAAACGCTCGCAGCTACGAAGAACATATCGAACCGTTCTTTACGCTCAGTTTCCGCGCAGGTTACAAGGATTTCCACTTCTTGATGGAAGCTCCGCTCCGCAAGGATATCGAAGCCTGGTACGATAGCGACCTCAAGACAAATTTTACTTACAAGCCCAGCGAACTCGACATTGGCGTGCCCATTAATGCCTACGCCTTGTGGAATAACCCGGTGGGTTATGTGCAGTTGGGCCGTTTCGACCCTGACTTGAAAGTTTCTCCTAACGACCTCGCCTTGGGCGGAGCCCCTTACCATGACGGTTTGCATTGGAAATTCAAGGCCGGCATATTCCGTTACGACTTCTTGGTGAGTTCGCTGAACGCTTGGCTCTTTGATGACATTGTCGATCCTGAAACCGGCTGTCCGCCCGAAGGCTCCGAAGCGGCAGAACAAAAGTGCCCGGAACACAATAAGCAGGCGAGTAACCAGCGCGACCGTGTTTACGATGACAATGTGAAGAATCTCGTTTACCACCGCATCGGTGTCGAGACGTCGCATTTTTGGACTTATGTAATCGAAGAAAGCATGGTGGGCGGCAAGGAATTGGAATTCCGCTCCATGAACCCGTTCATGTTCCTGCACAACAATTTTGCGGGCGGCTACACCAAGGCCGTGACCACGTTTGAACTGGGCTTCACGCCGATTCGTACCTCCAAGTTCTACGGTCAAATCAACATGGAAGACATCAACAGCCCCGTGGGTGAAGATGACGACAAGGGCACGAACCGCTGCATGATCAGCTTTATGGCGGGCTACTACCAGGAAATTCCGACGCACCGTTACGGAACGTTCTCCTGGCGCTTCGATGTGGTTCGCACTGACCCGTTGCACAATAATGGCCGCCTCCCGCTGCTGGAATATTCGAGCCGTCGCCTTTACCGCAGCAACTACCGTGAACAGGACGATTCCGATTATGCGGACATGTTCTTTGTGGATTACCCCATCGGTTACCGCCGAGGTTCTGACGCCCTGGACATGTGGCTTGACTTGGGCTGGAAATGGGGGAGACATTCCCTCAAGGTGACGCTTGCCTGGCTGCAGCAGGGCGACAAGGAACTCTACACCGACTACGATGTCGCCATTCAAGAAGAAAAGGCCCCGTCTGGCGTGAAGGAATCCCAGGCGCTGGTCGATGCGCTTTATTCCATGCAGTATAACAGCTGGTTTGGTTTCTACCTTGGCGGCGGATTCCGCAGTTACGAGAACCTGGCGCATGACAAGCATGAAGACGGCAAGGACGGCTGGATTCGTTCCGGCATTAAGATGACCTTTAATCCGGTCGACAAGAAGTTTTAAACGAAAAGAAACTCCCTTTTCCCTGCCTGCGGTCAAGTACCCACGGTCTACTATTCCTATATTATTTGCAAACCAAGGAGTATTTTATGGCAGAAATCGGTACACCTCTAAGTTCTAGTGCAACCAAGGTCCTCTTTTGCGGAGCCGGCGAACTGGGTAAAGAAGTTATCATCGAAATGATGCGTCTCGGCGTCGAAGTCATTGCCGTAGACCGTTATGCCAATGCTCCTGGTATGCAGGTGGCTCACCGCAGCCACGTGATTAACATGCTCGACGGCGCTGAACTTCGCCGCGTGATTGAACTTGAAAAGCCCGACTACATCGTTCCCGAAGTCGAAGCCATTGCGACTGACACGCTCGTGGAACTCGAAAAGGAAGGCTACAACGTCATTCCGACGGCCAAGGCTACCAAGCTTACCATGAACCGCGAAGGTATCCGCCGTCTGGCCGCCGAAGAACTCGGCATCAAGACGAGCCCGTACCGTTTCGCCGACAATTTTGAAGACTTCAAGGCTGCCGTCAAGGAAATCGGCATTCCGTGCGTGATCAAGCCGGTGATGAGTTCCTCGGGCCACGGCCAGAGCGTCATCAAGACCGAAGCCGACATCCAGAAGTCCTGGGATATTTCCCAGCACGAAGGCCGCACGGGCCACGCCAGCCGCGTGATTGTCGAAGGCTTTGTGCCGTTCGATTACGAAATTACTTTGCTCACGGTGCGCCATGTAGCGGGCACGAGTTTCTTGGAACCGATCGGCCACCATCAGGTGGGCGGCGACTACCAGGAATCTTGGCAGCCGCAGCCGATGAAGCCAGAACTGCTGGAACAGGCCAAGGTGATTGCAAAGAAGGTCACCGACGCTCTTGGCGGTCGTGGCATCTTCGGTGTGGAACTCTTTGTGTGCAAGGACGAAGTCCTGTTCAGCGAAGTGTCCCCGCGTCCGCACGATACCGGCATGGTGACGCTCATTAGCCAGGATCTTTCTGAATTTGCGCTGCATGCTCGCGCCATTCTCGGCTTGCCGATTCCGAACATCGCTTTCCACGGACCCAGTGCCTCGAAGGCAATCGTGGTCGATGGTAACTCTGACCATGTGAAGTTTGGCGGCTTGGAAGAAGTGCTTGCAGAACCTGACACCGCGCTTCGCCTGTTCGGTAAGCCCGAACTTAAGGGCCACCGCCGTTTGGGCGTGCTGCTAGCTCGCCGTAATAGCGTCGAAGAAGCCAAGGCTCAGGTCATGGCCATGCGCGAAAAAGTCAAAGTGACTCTTTAAAGAATCTTTCCTAAGGCAATAATTGCGGCGGTGCGCGCACGTAGGCGCGTGTTGCCTAAATTCAGCAAGTGGACCTTCCCGTTCTGGAAGGTCTTTATTGCTTCGATTTCGCGAGGCGAAAATCCGCCTTCGGGGCCTACTAACAAAGTAATTGGCGAAGCGGGTTCGCTGATGTTTAAATTCAGTTGGCGTTCTCCGTCAATGTCACAGAGAACCAAGTCGCCTTGATAGTTTGCGAGCCACTTGTCGAATTCGACGGGGCCTTCGATGTTTGTAATCCAAGCTTTCTTGGACTGTTTCAGGCTCACAAGGCTCTTAAGTTCGGCTCGGCGCACGGTCTTTTTTAAGTCGGAATTTTTGGGTTCCTGCGAAAAATCCGTACGGAAAAAGATGATTCTGTCGATTTCAGTTTGTGCCGCGTGGAATACGACTTCTTCCAAGGCGTCGTCCTTAAGGCAGGCAATTCCCAGCGACACCTTGGGCCGCGGGCGCTCCGCCTCGATCACGTTGTCCACTCGAACTACGCAAGCCTTGGCGTCGGCCACCTCGATGATTGCATCAGCGAAGTGCCCCACGCCATCGGATAGCTGCAAGACGTCGCCTTCGCACGCCCTGCATACACGCACCGCGTGCGAACTTTCATTTTCATCCAAGGTGATTGTGCCGACCGTAATCAGCGGGCAATAAAAACGACTATCCGGTGTCTTCATGCGCCTAAAAATAAAAAATATGCTATATTGACTAACGTGAAAAGCCCAGTAAAAGCAGTAGTATTCGATCTTGATGGAACCCTCTACTTAAGTGGCCGCCCCTACCCGAAGGCGGTCAAGACGGTCTGTCGCGTGGCCAAACAGGTCCCGGTCTACTACCTGAGCAACAATACCAGCAAGTCGCCGGTCTTCTACGAAAACCGCCTGAAGGTCATGGGGCTTCCGCTCGCTGACGATGCTATCATCTCGGCTTTGTACCTCTCGCTGGACGCCATCCACGAAGAAGGCATCAAGAACGTATTCTTCTTTGCAAATCCCGAAGTCACGGAATGGTTCGCCGCCCAAGACCCGACGCTGAATCTGCGCCCCGATGTCAAGGACACCGAGCTGGTGCTTATTGCCTACCACAATAGCTTTGACTATCGCGAGCTTTGCGAACTTTCGTTCCGCGTGCAGCGAAAGATTCCTTTCTGGGTTACCCATACCGACTTTGTCTGTCCCGATGCCAATGGCCCCGTGCCCGATATCGGAAGCTTCATGGCGCTCCTCAAAACCGCTTACGGCGTAGAACCGGAACGCAGCTTCGGCAAGCCGAATCCGGCCATGCTTTCGGGGCTTTTAAAAAAGTTCAAGCCCGAAGAAATTCTGTTCGTGGGCGATCGTCTGTATACCGACTTTGAACTAGCCAAACGAAGCGGCTGCCGTTTTGTGCTTCCGCTCTGTGGCGAAACCAAGCAACAGGACTTGGACAAGCTGGCCGTGAAGCCAGAGTTCGTGGTGGACATGGTAAGCGATATCGACTTTGATTCATTCTTCAAGGGTGAAATCTGATTTAAAAAACGGAGAAAATATGATTAAGAAATTTGCATTTGCCCTTTTGCCCGCTATTGCGCTGGTGGCATGTGGCGATGATGATTCCGGTTCGGGCACAATCGATTTCGAAGATTCGTTCGAAATGGTGCTGAACAAGGCATCCTACGAATACGATGACGATGATTCTACGTTCAAGTTGATTAAGCCGGTTTGTAAGGTGGAACGTCCGGGCAACTTGATGGGCCCCGAAGATGTCGATGAATGGGATACCACTTCTTACAGGGCTCGCGAAAAGAAGGGTAACATCACTTTGAAGCACGGTGATGAAGAACTCAAGTTCACCTTTGACAAGGAAGGTAAGTTTCCGACGGGACTCTGGACCTGGGATGTCGAAGGCAACGGTTCGAAGAATATATACGAAGCCGTCCGTCTTGAGAGTGGCTTGCTCAAATCCGTTATCCGCTATGACGGAGTCTGCCTCATGAAGGATTTCTATTCGCAGTTGAGCAAGGAGAACGCCGCTATATCGGATATGGAAAATTCCTTTGTCAACTTCTACAAATTGTTCTTGCAGAACGACAAGGCCTACTCCGAAAGGGACATGCTTTCTGATGTGCGCGCCGTCGATTGTGATGAATTGTCTTTGTTCAGCGGACTTCTCTCTCTTAAGGTGTCCGATTTCAACGAATCTTCTGGAACCATTTCGGTTGGGTTTGAAGAGCGTACCTGCGACATCATGTTCCAGATGCGCTATGCCTACGACCAGGAAGATTGCGAAGACGCTTACGAAGACTTCAGGAACGATCGCGAAGCTGCCAAGGAATTCGATTTCGACAAATACAGCTTTGACGTCACTTACGATGGCGACAATGGCGCCTACTGTCTGGATTACCTGATTGTTCAGCTGAAGGAAGAAAAAGGTATTCCGACCCGCAGGACTGGCCTCAAGACAAAGGATTTCGCACGCGGAATTGTGAACCTGGTGATTGGCGGACTTAAATAAAAAGTCATGGCGGTTATAATCCGCCATCCATAAAACCAAAAAGGCTCCCTTGCGGGAGCCTTAAGTTTTTTTACGGGTAAACGTTATCGAAGGTCAGCGACGCAACGCACGTAGAGTCCTTTGGAAAGGCTTTCGTCGGTGCGGTTGATGCTGCGGCCAGCGCTGCGGAATTCCCAGGAACGGGCGGTGTTCTTTTTCACCTTGGAAGCGGACCAGTAGTGACCGGTATTGTCGCCTTCGCAGTAGCCGTCCCAGTCCTTGCAACCGCCCTTGCCCAGGTTGTTCCAGTCAAGTTTGGATTGGTCTTTCTGGTAGTCACGCCACTCGCCGTCGTTGGGGAGGTGCCAGCCGGAGGGGCATGCCTTGGAGGCTTCGTTATGGCTATAAAAACGTCCGAATTTCTTGCAGTTGCCTTCGTCTTCGAGCAGGCACTGTTTGGGGGTAGAAAGGCTAAAGGAAAGATTGTTCTTCATCCATGCCTTATCGCCCCTGATTTCAACTTTGTAAATCTTGCCGTCGCGGGTGTCGGTAAGCGTGCTGCCGTCTTTAGAGATGTGCTTGCTTTCGAGGGCCATTGCGAAAAGTTCTTCTTCGCTCAGGTTCTGTTCGGGCTGTTCAATCTTGGCGGCCTTGCCCTTGTGAACCAGGTTCGTCTTCTTGGCGGAAACCTTCGTCATCTTGTGCATGCCCATTTTGGCGGGGGCAGCAAAGCTTGTGCCGCAGCAGATGGCTATAACGGCAGTTGCTGTAACCAGTCGATTGAAGTTGATTCCGAACATTTCACACACTCCCTGAGGCTTTTTATGTTGCCTACACTTTTGAATATATACAGGAGTTTTTGAAATCGAATCTTACAATTTTATGTTATATACGAAGTGTGATGCCGGCAACACCTGGCCCTGCCCATACTGAAAAATTTTCGTTACGGTCGCGGTGCATTTCCAGGATTCCGATGCTTACGCCCGTACCAACCAGGGCTCCGACCACCACATCTGTAATGTAATGTTTACCAGCCGCAATGCGAAGGACGCTTTCTAGGGTGGCTAGCGAATAGGCGCTTGCTCGCATAATTCCCTTGTAGGGGGAATTCGGGTAAGCGGTCCTGAACCATTGGTCGGTAAAGGTGGCTACGGTAAATGCGGCGGTGGCATGTCCCGAAAAGAAGGAGCCGTAGGCTTCGGCATTTGCTTTTTCGGCCTTTTCTCGACCTGCGCCGTCTTCGGCGTACATGTAGGGCCGAGGCCAGATTTCAAGGGAACGCATGGCAAGGTTGATTCCGTTCCCGATGCCGATGGCCTGGAAAAACATCAAGGTGAATGTGCCGAATTCTTTTCCGCTAGAGCTGCCGTCGTGCCAGGCGATACCGCCCACTACCAGCGGGGCGACTGCGAAAATGGAACCGATATCGCTTGCCTTGTCTGCATTTTCGCTGTAACGGCCGGCTAGGGGCTTGTCCCAGGGCAAAAGGTCGCCCTTGTCTTTGGGATTGTCGGGGGAATCCATGCGGGAATAGGGGAACATCCCGATACCGAACATGCCGCCGGCGGCCAAGGTGACCGGGAAGTCGTTTTCAAGGTTTAATTTGTAGGTGGGGCGTTCCGCTTCGGAAGCTTGGGCAAAGCTCGCCAAGAACAGGATGGCTACAATTAGTGACCTTTTGAAAAAACGCATACAGCCCCTAAGCTAAAAAAATTATATTGCTTTTAAGAAAACGTACGGAGATTTTGTGGCTAATTCTACCAATTTACGTGATTTGGGTCGTGAACCGATTGTCCCCAGCATGGACCTTTTTGGAGCCGTTTCTGACGAAATGCGCCTCAAGATATTGTTGCTTCTGGACCAGGCTGAATTTACGGTCAACGAAATCAAGGACATTCTTGATATTCACCAGAGCAATGCCAGCCGACATTTGGCAAAACTTTCTGCATGCAACCTGCTTAAGGATCGTCGTGACGGTATCAAGGCCTATTACCGCCTGAGCGAAGAACTGTACCTGAGCACTCGCATGCTGACCATGATTCGCGAAGCCTACGAAGAACTCCCGGACAAGGATATTCTCAAGTGCCGCGCCGCCCAGGTGCTGGAAGACCGCACTGACAAGACCAAGGGTCAAATCCATAAGCTGGATCAGGCAGGCGGTAGCCTCAAGGCGCAAATTAGCCTGTTCAGTCAGCTCATGAATCCCTTTGAAAACGCTGTGGATGTGGGTTGTGGCGAAGGGGGAGACTTGACGCTCATGCTCTGCAACCGCTGCAAGCATGTGACGGCCCTCGATTGCGATCCCAAGGTGGTTTCGGGCCTCCAGAAGATTTTAAAGCAGAAGAACATCCAGAACGTGTCACCCAAGGTAGCGGACATGGTCAAGACCGGTCTCCCGGATAACTTTGCCGATCTGGTACTGATGAGCCAGGTGCTTCACCATGCTACGGATCCGCGCCTTGCCATCAAGGAAGCTGTTCGTATTCTGAAACCGGGTGGAACCCTTGCCCTGCTGGACTTGGCCCAGCACAAGGAAGAATCTTTCCGCACTACGCACGGTCACATTTGGCTTGGCTTTGACCGCAGCCAGTTGGAATTCTTTGTCAAGGAATTCAACTGCGATGTGGTTTCCAGCGAAATCATTCCTAGCGAAAACGAAGTGGACAAGAAGTTGCCTGTCATCTGCATGATTTTAAAAAAGAAGTAGCGGACATGTCATCCTGAGTGTAACGAAGGATCTCTACTGTTTTTTTTTCACTTTCCTGTTGCGTCTAGCGAAAAAATTGTATATCTTATAGACAGAGCTTTTTATAGGAGTATCTTATGGGTAAAATCATTAAATATGTTGCCATTGCCGCTGCATGTGTAATCTCGGCTTTTGGTGTGTACTGCCTGATCAAGTATTCTTCTGCTGACGATAAGCTCGAAAACAAGTCGGAAGAGTAGTTTTACACTTGTTTTGCGAATGAATCGGCTACGTGAAGTAGCCGGTTTTGTTGTTTGTACTGGCTGCTGCCTACTTCCTGCCGTCTACTTTAACTAAATTAACCACATGAATTTCTTAAACAAGAAGCCTGCTTTCTTTGTGGCGCTTTCCGCCATTTTCCTCGGAATCTTGCTGATCGTGTTCCGCGATTTCGCCTTCGACCCGAATCAGCTCATGCTCAATAGTGACCAGCTGAACGGTATCGGTAGCCGCATTCTGCGTGCCGAAAGTGCCGTGGTCACGGAATGGGACGATTCCCGCCTAGGCGGTGTGCCTACCATTGACGCCCTGTTTGCCGATGTCTACCATCCTTTGGTATGGGTTCAGTTCCTGATGGATCCGGCACGTGCCGTGGGCTTCAAGTTTATCTTGACGCTGTGGGTGGCCTTCATGAGTGCCATGGCTCTCGCCTGGAATCTGACGGGTAACCGCTGGTGGGCAGGCCTTCTCGGTTTCTTGTACGCCTTTTCGCCGGAATTTTTCACCTACCTTTACGGTGGCCATGATGGCAAGATGATGGTCTTTGCCATTGCTCCGCTTGCCTTGCTTGCCATTCGCAAGGTGGTGCGTTCGGGTAGCATTCCTTACATGATTGTGCTTGCGCTCTCGGTGGCCTGGATGATTTTGGGTTCCCACCTGCAGCTCACTTACTTGTTCCTGTGGGGTGCCGGCCTTTATACCCTTTATGAAGTTGCCTTCCATTGCGATGCCCTGAAAACTCGCGGCAAGCGTCTTGGCCTTGCTGCGGTGGGTCTCGGTTTTGGTCTTGCCCTTTCTTGCTTCCAGATTGTGCCGCCTTACATGTACACGACGACGCAGTCAGTTCGCGGAGACGATAGCCACACCAATTACGGCCACGCGGTCAGCTGGTCTTTGCACCAAGAAGAAATGGCGCAGATTCTGTTGCCGGGCTTTGTGGGCGTAGACGTTTACGAACAGAACGAAAAGACGGGCGACCTCGAAGGTTCCTCTTTCGTGAGTTTCTCGATGGATGAATACCGCAAGTTGCAGGGTGGCTCTCCGTTCTACTGGGGCCACAATGCGTTCAAGCTCGACCATAACAATGCGGGCGCCTTGCTGACCTTCCTCGGATTCCTTTGCCTGTTCCTGCCGGGCAAGCGTCGCTATGCGGCGTTCTGGGGCCTGGGCGCTGTCGTGGCGTTGAGCTACGGCATGGGTGACCATTCTCCGCTGTTCAAGCTGTGGTACAATGTGCTCCCCGGCGTCAAGAATTTCCGTGCTCCGGGCATGGCTCTGTTCTGGTTGCCGCTGTTGTTGGTGATGATGGCAGGCCCGGTTCTCAAGGCTTTGACCGCCGATGGAAAGACTCCGGAAGAAGCTGCCGAAGCAGAGGGTAACCGCCGCGCTTTGCTGCATGGTTCTGCCATGTACGGTGTTCTGTTGGTGCTTGCCTTGATTGCCCGTTTTGCTTGGACTACCTTTATTGGCCCAGTAGGCCTGGTGGTGATGATTCTTTATGCCGCCCTCTGCCTTGGTGTGATGAGTCTCGATGACCAGAAGAAAAAGCTTACCGTTGCGAACTTGACCGAGGCTTTCCAGAAGGGACTCCCGGGAACTCCGCGCGCATTGCAGGCTTGCATCTTTATCGGCTTTGCTTACCTGGGTGTGATGCTCATGAGTGGCCAGAAGCTCCTGGAAGATTCGGTGACGGCTCCTTACTTTAAGCCCCTTAACGAAATTGTCATGAATGCGACTGCTGGCAAGGTTATCCCCAGTTTTGTGCTGGTGCTGGTGATTGTCGCGGTGACGCTCTTTGTGGCAAAGTGGAAGGCTCCGGTGGCACATAAGGCGGGCGTTCTTGCGCTTGCTGCTGGTATTGAACTTTTCTTTATCGATGGAGCGTTCATCCAGAATGTTCCGGCGAACGAATACTTGCAGCCGACTAATCCGGTGGTTGCCGCTATCAAGGCTCCGTATAAGGCTGATTCGCTGAATACGCCGCGCGTGCTTTCACTTTCGCGTAACAAGGCCTTGAGCGGGAACGCTTTCCCGCAGTATAATTTACGCAATGCCGACGGAATTCACGACAACGAACTCGCTAGTTACCGTGCTTTCCGTGGTGGTCAGCAGGACGCAAACTTCTTGCTGAATATCAATGACCCGACGGCGGCGCATCCGTTCCTCGACCTGATGAATGTGGGAGCGATCATCTTTGATAGCCGTCAGGGGACGACCTACATGCCCATTCCCACGGCCATGGGCGAGGCCTACCTTTATGGCGAAGCCGTGGTGATGGATGATGACAAGGCTATTGAATCCCTCAAAAATGGATTTGCCTATCGCGAAAAAGTTATTTTGTCTGAAAAACCGTCGCAAGGCGGCAAGGGACCGATCCAGGGTTCTGCAAAGTTGATTGCCAGTCCCAAGATGGATACCCAGGTGTTCAGCGTGAAGGCTGACCGTGCCGGATTTATGGTGGTGGCGGGTAACTATCACCCGTACTGGAAGGCTTATGTGAATGGTAACGAAGCCAAGGTTTACAAGGCGTTCGGTACTCTGCGTGCTGTAGAAATTCCTGCTGGCAATTCCGAAGTCCGCATGGAATACCGTAGCGCCCCGTTCCACAAGACCATTTGGGTCAGCTTGGTTGCCGCTGTGTTGTTGATTGCTCTCGGTGTCTTTGCCGCCGTTCGCAACCGCAAACAGTAATTCACGGAGTAAACGTTGAAGTGAAATTTAAAAGGACTGTTGTGAAACAGTCCTTTTTGCTATACCTTGTTGTTAGCCGACGCGTTCGCCCTTGTTGTTTGTTCCGGGGGGCGTTTTTACAAAGTAGATGACGCATGGGACAATGATGCACGCTATGCAACAAACGCTTAGGAACGTGTCGAAACCCGAGCTTTCGGTAAGCGATGCGGGCAAGAGCAGGATGCTGATTAGTTTCAACGCTACGGCGATAGAAAGTCCGACGATAATTCGTGCAATGATTTTACTCATACCATGAATGTAGTATTTCTTTGGACCAAAGGGAATGCTTTTGCTGTAAAATTTGCTAAATTGAACGCATGAATATCCGAATTTCTGCGATTGCGTTAGCATGTTTGGTGGGTCTCTCCTTCAGTGCCGACCCCCGAATGGAACAGGGTGCCCGTTTTGAGGCAAAAGGTGATTTTGAAATGGCCCTCGGCGAATATCGCGCTGTCTTGGCCGAAAATCCTAGAAATGCCGAGGCATACTTGGCCGCAGCCCAAGTTCGCATGAAGATGAAGGATTATAGCGGAGCTCTCGCCAATTTCCGCCTTGCCTACAAGTTTGAACCTACCATGAGTGCCGCCTACGAGGGCGCCGCCAAGGTTTACGAAGCTCTTGGCCAAAAGGCCAAGGCCGATGCCGAACGTGCAAAGGATCCGAAGAACAATCCGGTGGTAGAAACTCCGATTGAGGCGACGACCGTTGCAGAAGCTCCCGCTCCAGAGCCGGCCCCTGCGGCTGCACCCGCTCCGAAGCCGGAACCGAAGGCAGATGAAGTGGCTAAACCGGCACCTGCTCCGGAGCCGAAGCCTGTGGAAGCTGCAAAGGTTGAACCTGTCAAGGATCCCGCTCCTGCTGCTGAACCTGCAAAGGCAGAAACCGCCCTTCCGACGGATCCCTTTGAAAAAGGCAAGGCCCTCTTTGCCGAAGGCAAGTATAAAGAAGCCGCTCCCATGTGGCGTGAAGTTTTGCGTAAACAACCTGGCCATGCCGGTGCCTATTTCTACGCGGGTCTGACTCGTTATGAACTTGGTGAAATGGACAAGGCTGAATTCAACTTGAAGAAAGGTCTTGAGTACAAGGAAGAAGGCAACGATGCCAACTTCTTCTTGGCAAAGATTGCACAGAAAAACAACAAGCCTGAACAGGAACTCAAGTTCTTGGCCGCCTACATGAAGAAGGCTGCTCCCAACGCCAAGTATCGTGCCGCTGCCGAAGCCCGTATCGCTGAAATCAAGGCCGCCAAGAGTGGAAACGCCGCTCCGGAAGCCGTGAAGACTGAAACGAAGACTGCCGAAGCGAAGGTTGAAACCAAGGCTCCCGAGGCAGCTCCGGTTGTAGCAAATGCCGCTCCCGCAGAAGAAACGGTGGCTCCTGTAAAGGACATTGCCGATGCTCCGTCTGGCGCGCCGACTCTTGCCAATGCGAACTTGCTCTTTGGTGCCGGTAGTTACGAATCGGCTCTCCAGATGTACAAGGCTTTGCTTGAAACGGAGCAGGATCCTGAAGAACGCTACTTTACCATGCTTCAGGTGGGCAATATCTACCGCGAACTCCGCGACTTCCATAGCGCCGTGGTGCGTTACCGCGAAGTGGTACAGCAGTTCCCCGATTCTGACTGGGCTACCGAAGCCGAACGTGCACTCGAAGATGCCGTGTGGCTCGAAAAGCACGCTTCTGAGCTGCCTCGCAGAACTAGATAATTGTTAATACATTTCTTAATACGCTTGCAATCTCGGTTGCAGGCGTTTTTTCTTGCCTGCTATATTTTTTTTGCTTTGTAAAATTCCGTCTTGAAAGTATATTTAAGAGGCAAGTGTTGGGTGAGGATTGGATATGAAAAATCTTTTTGTTATATCAAGCATTGTGGCGTTGTCGGCCTCTTTTGTGTTCGCCGACCCACCGGCGAATTTTAGCGGCTGGGAAAAGGTGTTCGAAGATAACTTCGACGGCACAAGCCTCGACAAGAAAAAGTGGAATCCCACATACAACTGGGGACCGACGCACAACCACCGCGCCTACTGTGCCGAAGAAAACGTGATTGTCTCTGACGGCACACTCAAGCTTAAAGGCGAAAAGAAAGTCCACCCGAATGCCAACGGGAAAAAGGCGAAGTTCAACAACAAAGAAATTCCTGTTGACTACACTTCGGGCGCCATTGATACTAAAGGTAAATTCGAGGTCAAGTACGGCTACATCGAAGGCCGCTTCAAGGCTCCGTCGCAAAAGGGAACTTGGCCTGCGTTCTGGACGTTGCAAGACGGCTGGCCCCCGGAAATCGATATCCTCGAAATTCCCGCTTCGCGCAAACAGCACCATTACTACTTGCATTACACCGACCCGAGCTGGTACAACAGTCATGGATCGGCGTGGGACCACGAAGCTTCCTTCGGTGGTCATAAGGACGACGACGTAGATCGTTCTGCAGGATTCCACAACTACGGCGTGGAATGGGATGAATCGACTCTCAGCTTCTACTTTGATGACAAGAAGTTTGCAAGCTACAATCGCCCGACCGAAATCAAGCAGCTTTCGGCGCAGTATATTATTGTGAACCTGGCCATTGGCGGCTGGGCCGGCGATGACATTGACATCACTGCCGATAAGCCGGCTTATTTTGAAAGTGACTGGGTGCGTGTGTGGCAGGCGAAGCCCGCAAAGCCCGATACGGTTCGCATTTTTTCGATGAATTTTGGCACGTGTATGGTGCGGACTTCCGACGACAAGCTGGTTCTTGGCGACTGTAAGGGTGACAATGCGATTGTGACGATTACGCCGCTATCTTCGACCACGTACCGCATCAATTTCGGCGATCTCTCTCTCGATACGCCGAATGAATCGAAGGATGCCGGCATTACGATGGGCCTGTACAAGTGGAATGGCGGTGCCCACCAGAAGGTGGTGATGGAAAAGCAGTCCGGCTACGAAGGCTCCGTGGTGCGCATGAAGATGCAGCACAGCAACATGTACGTACGTGCAACTTCGGATGGCGAACGCGTTGTGCAGAGCTGGGCCAATGATTGGGAATGGAACCAGGTGTGGCGTCTGCTTGGCAAAGATGATGAGATTCCGACGAAGGATACGTCTACTACGGCGCTTGGACAGATTACGAACGTCTATGGGACCTCTATTCATCAAATAAATGATAATTTGTTTGTAGAAATGGGTAGCGAGTTCAAGAAGGGGGGCTCCATCCGTATTCTTGATTTACAAGGCCGCGAAATTCTTCGTCAACAGGTTGTACATGGTGCATCTATAAATATAAGGGCTCTGTCTCCTGGACTTTACCATGTCGTGGTCTCCGATGGAACCCATACGGATGTGAAACGTTTCAAAAAATAATGGTTTTTTCGGATTGTTCCGCTCTATTTAAACTGGTTTTCAAAGAACCGGTAACTAATAAGTAATATCATTTTGCTATCTTTGGGCGCAAAACTTACTGAATAATGCCTTATTAAGGGATTACAAATGAACAAGAAAAAATTCGGCATGCGAGAACTCATTATTCTCCTCGTCATTGTTTTGTCGGCCTACACTGTATGGCCTTCTATCCAGGTCCACACCAAGAAGGGTGCTGAAAAGCAGACCTTCCTCAAGGAAAATCCGAAGCTGGGTGCAAAATCCATCAATTTCGGCCTTGACCTTGCTGGTGGTACGGCTATCACGCTCGAAATCGACAAGTCCGGCATCAAGGGTGAAGATATTAAGGACGTTCAGGAACAGTCCCTTGAAATCATCCGTAACCGCGTTGACCAGTACGGTCTTTCTGAACCGCAGATTTCTCCGTCCGGCGACGACCGAATCGTGGTTGAACTGGCAGGCGTGGATGACTCCACTGCAAAGGCTCTCGTGGGATCCACCGCTAAGCTCGAATTCAAGATTCTTGCCGAAGCTGAAAAGTTTACCCAGGTTGTTGGCCTCATCGACCAGTACCTGACCCGCCAGACCACCGACATTGTGGCTGACTCTGCTGCTACGGATTCTACGGCCAAGGACTCTACGGTTGCCAAGGCTGATTCCGCCAAGGACACGACTAAGGCCCTTTCTGATGACGAACTCCTCGGTAAGGCTCCCGCTGCTGCCGAAGCTGCTGCTACCGATTCCGCCAAGGATTCTGCCGCAGTCGAGGCTCAACCGGCATCTGAGGTCGGCGTTGCTCTTTCTGCTTACTACCTGAGTTTTGGTAACGGTGGCTTTATCGCCGAAGAAAATGTCGAAAAGGTCAAGAAGCTCCTCGCTACTGAAGGTGTGCAGAAGCTGATTCCGCGCGATGTCGCTTTCGCTTTCGGCAGCGGTCTCGAACCGGTGCAGCGCGATTCCAAGATCAAGGCCAAGCGTCTTTACTTGCTCAAGCGCCGCGCCGAAATGGCCGGTGACGATGTGGTCGATGCCCGTCCGTACCGCGTGTCTGACGGTGTGAGCGCCGGTGAAGTGGCTGTGAGCCTCAAGTTCGGTGGCATTGGTCCGAAAAAGTTCTCTGCTGTGACTGCCGCCAACATCGGCAAGCAGATGGCTATCGTGCTCGACAACCAGGTGATTTCTGCTCCGGTGATCCGCGACCGTATCCCGAACGGCGAAGCCCAGATTACAGGTCTCGACGACATGGCCGAAGCTAACCGTCTTTCTGTCGTGCTCCGCGCCGGTGCCCTGAAGGCCCCGATGAAGATTATTGAAAGCCGTAGCGTGGGTGCAACCCTCGGTGAAGAAAACATTGTGCAGGGCTTCGGTTCCGGTGCTATCGGCCTAATCCTCTGCTTGGTGTTCATGGTTGCTTACTACCGCCTCGGTGGTTTGATTGCAAGTTTCGGTATGGTGATCAACACCTTGGTGACCGCCGCCGTGATGTCTGTGTTTAACGCAACGTTGACCTTGCCGGGTATCGCAGGCTTCATCCTCGTGGTCGGTATGTCTCTCGACGCCAACGTGATTATTTACGAACGTATCCGTGAAGAACTCAAGAACGGCCTGACCGCCCGCGCCGCCGTGGCCAAGGGTTACGAACGCGCCTTCGGTGCCATCTTGGACTCCAACTTGACGACCGTGCTTACCGGCCTTATCCTTTATAAGATTGGTACCGGTTCCGTGAAGGGTTTCGGTCTTACTCTTACAATCGGTATCTTGACCTCCTTGTTCTGCGCTATCACGGTGACCCGTTCCATCTTGGATTGGAAGCTTGCCAAGCGCGACGCTACGACCCTTTCTATCGGTGGCGGCTTCAAGGCTATCAATGAAGCCAACCTCCAGATTATTCCGAACCGCCGTCGTTTCGGCCTCATTTCCATGATCCTCATTGTGGCATCCATCGCGTTCGTCGCTATCAAGGGCTTTGACTTCAGCATCGACTTCACTGGTGGTCAGGTCTATACCGTGCAGTACCAGGATAGCGACAAGCATGAAAAGGATTTGAGCAAGGCTCTGTCTGCTGCCGGCATCTCTGGCACGAAGGTCCGTACGCTCGGTGGTACTTCTGCTAACTCTTACCAGATTAGCATGCGCGCCTCTGACGACGCTCAGTTCGAAGTCAAGATGGCTCAGGCCTTCGAAAAGGCCGGTCAGAAGTGCGAAATCGTCGCTAAGGACAATGTGGGTCCGACCATCGGTAAGGAACTCCGCTTCAACGCAATCCTTTCTGTGATTCTCGCATGGCTCGGCATTCTGATTTACGTGTGGTTCCGCTTCGGTAAGTTTGGTCTCGGCTTCGGTGTCGCTGCCGTGCTCGGCTTGGTGCACGATACCGTGATTACGCTCGGCTTCATCTCTGCCTTCGGTCTTTCCTTCGATGGCGCCTTGATTGCCTCGCTCCTCACCATGATCGGTTACTCTGTGAACGATACCATCGTGAACTTTGACCGTATTCGTGAAAACACTGCCGTGTATGGTTCCAGCAACTTCGCCGAAACCATCAACAAGTCTATGAACCAGTGCTTCAGCCGTACCATGGTGACCTCTCTCACGACCTTGTTCGTGTGCGTGATCCTCGCTGTGATGGGCGGTTCTTCGATCCGCGACTTCGGCTTGGTCCAGTGCTTCGGTATCCTTATCGGTACCTACTCTTCTGTGTGCATCTGCTCTCCGATCGTTCTGTGGTGGAGCAAGCGCTTCAAGAAGGGTGTGTAATCCTTAAGTGTCATCCTGAGATCCTCGAATGGGGAGAAGGATCTAGAAATTGCCTCGGTGAAAAACCGGGGCTTTTTTTTGTGTTCTGGATAATTTGTCAATAAATTGATTGGAAAAATATTTTTCTGGAGTGAGTATCGCATAAATTATCTATATATTTGGTGAAAAAGGAGGATTTATGTTTTTACGAAGAGTTATTCGT
>Ga0310695_10002166_pt1 | contig 42399 bp, 33 predicted proteins | sample RumenRJG_04DNA_FD_203882 | JGI IMG/M metagenome (GOLD analysis project Ga0310695, IMG submission 203882) | Bovine rumen microbial communities from Lethbridge, Alberta, Canada - RJG_04 (v2) (version 2) | ecosystem: Host-associated > Mammals > Digestive system > Stomach > Rumen | place: Canada... | reverse complement strand
GAGCAATGTCATTAAGTTAAGACGACATTAACTTAAAGAGATCTCAAAAACAAACCAAAAAGAGACTGGAGAAGCAAAATCTTCAGTCTCTTTTCATTTTTCAGGCAGCGCAAATAGACAGATTGAGTCTGCCTTTTGGTTTCTTTCGATTGTCAGCTGTGCTATGCTACGCGGTAGAAGAATCTTTGCAATACTTCACCAAGCACAAACCTGTTTCGTTTACGGTTAGGTCTTATTGGGATTAGACACTTGGCAATTGCGGATTCTACATAAGGCGGCGATGTTTGTCCGCGCAGGAACAGTCTGCATACGTGCGTTGCGACTGAAAAGTTGCATTTGTAAGTGTACTTTCTTTGTTTCTTTGAAATGGCTACGTGCGAGGTAATCACTTCAACAAAGTTGTACAGAATAAGCCGTGCGAAGATCTCTTGCCGGATACACGCCGTCTTTTTTGAATGGTATTTAAGAAGACCAATTGTGTACTTCAAGTCTCTGAATGAGGTTTCTATTCCCCACCTGGCGGCGTACAGTTTCTTAAGGGCTTCAGGCGAGTACTTCTCTGCCGGGAGATTGGTTATAACAGTTTCATAGTAGTGTTCAGATATCTTGAATCTGACAATCCTAAATTTGAGCGTATAAAAGATAAGCGGATCAGCCTTGCGGGAATATTGCGGGAGATAGTCAAAAGGACTGGAATTGGCAATGTATCTAAAGTGATTACGGTCTTTTAGAAGTCCTTTTACTTTCTTCGTCTGTTTCCTTGTCAGATTTAATACTATACTCATATCAAAGCAGTCTTCAGTGGGAAGATCAAAACCATTCTTAATTCCATAATTACCGTCTTTTATACGGATAAGGAAGAACCAGCCTTTCTCCTGAATGTGAGCGAGATTGTTATAGGACTCATATCCTCTGTCTGCGATAACCAGTGCCAAAGGTATATCTGAACGGTCTACTAACTGTTGCAGAGCTGAACACTCGTCTCTCTGAGTACCATTCTGGATGACCACGGCTCTGTAAAGATGCTTGTTTAGGTCGTATAACGCATTGATATGCAGGCTGTTGTAAGGAGCTTGGGTTCTTGAGCCTGGAAGATATGTCAACTTATCGTCAGGATTGATTGGCAAACGAACATCAGAACCGTCTACCGCAAGCACCGGCATATCGCCAGAATTAACTGTAAGTCTGGCAGTGAACTTGTTGAACACTGCTTCGAAGGCTTCTGGCTTCAGTTTGTCACGTTGCTGTACAAATGCTGAAACTGACGGTATATCCGAAGTTCCTTTAAACATATCGATCAGTTCGTTGTGCAAACTCTTGCATTCCATGTTGATTATTCCGGAAATAAGCTTTTGCAGAGAGATTTTCCGTGTTCTGGTAAAGTCGCGATCTGGGTTAACGCAATAGTCTTCGGGTGTACCGGCAACTTCGGCTACGGCTGACGAAAGCAGCTTCTTTACGTGTTTGGGTTTCATGCAGTACCTCCTTGAAATCAGGTTTTCCTAATTCCAAGGGCCTCTTTGAATCTTCGATATAAGGATTCAAAGAGGCCGCACACTTGGGTGCGCGTGTCAACCTCTAACTGCAAAAATCACTAAAAAAAAGACCCCCATACCTTTGCGGTATGAGGATCTTTGAAAAGGATGTCTTAACTTAATGACATTGCTCATTTTCGAGACAACCCCTGAATGCCGGAATTATTATGATCTTACTTGCACTCCACGCCTTCTTTTTTGCAGATACGCCATGCGGCATATTTGCCCTGCGCGGTTGCCGGCGGAAGTCCGCCTGAACCCATGAGCCACTGGCCTGCGAGGAACACATTCTTGAGCTTCTTAACGACGCCCGGTGTGGTAACAGTCTTTGTATCCTTGTCTGCGACGAAGGCCATGTATGCGCCTCTGTATGCATTGCAGTGCTTTGCATATGAGACCGGCGTCCATACATCGAGGATCCTTATCTTGCCCTTTGTCTCAGGGAACTTTTTCTCGACCTCTGCCATGAGAGCCTCTGCGACTTCCATCTTCTTGGCCTCATACTTCTCAGGATCCTTGGCTAATTCGAACCAGTTGTCGACTTCCTTGCCGTACTGGAAAAGCTTCATCTGAATGCTCGTCTTTCCTTCGGGTGTAAGAGAAGGATCGTAGTCGTAGCAGATGAATCCGATGTCCTTGATCTCTCTGTCCCAGACCTTGATGCCGTCGCTCTCCCAGCATGTTGTATCGGGATCGACATTCATCTTGCCGTCTACAACAAATGCTGCGTGGTATTTGCTGAATACCGAGAAATGCTCCTTATCGTCAAAGCACTTCCTGAGCTTCTTGGGCATGTATTCGGAAGGCAGGAGATGCGTGAATGTGTGATTTGCATCAGTAGCGCAGATAACGTAATCTGCCGGGACTTCAGTGCCGTCTTCAAGAACGATCCCTGAAGCGGTTTTGCCGTTGATCTTAACGCTCTTTACAGGGCTGTTTAAGTGGAGCTTGCCGCCCTTTTCCTGATATCTGTTTGCGATCCTCATTGCTGCTGCAAGAGATCCGCCCTCAGGGATATCTCCGCTGCCGGATGTGACCATCGCATATGACATGATGAATGAATATGCCTGTGTCATCTCAGGATGTGTGAGCATGCATGAGCTCCTTAATACAGGGCTCTTGAAGCTGTCGGCAAGGTCCTTTACGCTGACGCCCTTATACGCCTTCTGTGCGGCGGGAACGTTCTTTACGAAGTCGCCGAGCTTCATGAAGTCTCTCGGGCCCATCTTGTCCATCGGCTTGTCGATAGGCATTATCATGCTCTCTGCTCTTGTGACGTTCTCGAAAAACTTCTCGATAACATCCTTATCCTCAGGAGAGAGTGCGAGCATCTCGCGCTTTGTTCTTTCCTTGTCCCTCCAATATGTGATCTCGCCGCCGTGTCCGATATATTTGAAGAAGTATTCCTTGGAATACATCTTTACACTGTCATCGAGCATTCCGATCTCGTGCCACAATTCATTCATGGCACTGCCCTTTTTGCTGCACATGAGATAGTTGATGCAGTTGTCGATGTAAACGCCGTCGCGCTTCCAGCCCGTAAGCTCGCCGCCCGCAACAGGATTCTTCTCATAGATCTCTGTCGTAAATCCCGAGTTCTGCAGGATAATACCTGCAGTCATTCCGGAGATGCCTGCTCCGACAATGATTACCTTTTTCATTAGTGATTCCCCCTGCGAAAGATTAAGTGTGTAGACACAGTTGTAAGTATAACACTAGTTCAAGGGGTTGCTTATTTAAGCAGTTCGATATTTTTCCTTGTCTTCGGAAGTCCTTTAAGGATGCAGATAACGCTTGATATGACAAGCATTAAAGTGATCACTGAGATGGTAATAAATGCGCTTTTCGAGATCATGTAAATACCGTATGAGATGCCTCCGGTAACAAGTGCACCGATCATCTCGGCAGCAAGGTTAAAGAAGCAGTTGAGATTGCCGCGGAGAGCACTCAGTTCATCAGACCACACCGTATAAGGCGAGATCGAATCCATAATGACACCGGCGATCGTCGCAGTAAGGATGCCTGCCAGAGATACTGCAATATAGACCGGAAGCATGTAGAGAACGCCAAGTCCTGCTGCGATTATGATCACCGAGATAAGCACGGGAATGAACGTGAAGAGGACGGCGATAAGGACCTTCGCCTTGATCTGCTTGTCCAAAGGTGCCGGAAGATATTTAAGCATGTCTATATGTTTGCCTTCCCTGGTAAATGAAGTCGATGCAATGGAGTTTAAGCCTGAGGATATAAATGCCATCGCGACGACTGCAGAAAAGAGTATCACATGGCTCAGCGCATCGCCTTCCCTCAGGTTATATCTGAATATCTTAATGATCTCGAATCTGGGCGCCTGGGTAATGAAGATGACGGCTGCCACGGGCCATAAGATATTTGCATAAACACAGTTCATCCTGTAGGTCATGGTCCTCATTAAGACCTTGAATTCCTTGATCACGAGCGAACTGAATACCCTGTGGCTGATATCTCCGGCGTGCACTTTGCGTGAAGCTTTTCTGTTGCTTGTGACGGCAGCTGCAAAAAGACCTTTGCGGTATGTCAGAAATGCCGTAAGGACCGAGAGGCCGTAAACACCTGCAACGAATAAGACCGAGACTATAAGAGGCAGTATCCTGTGCGTCCTGATGGCAAGCGTAGTCAGATAATTTGTCGGGAATAAGACATTGCATATCGCAGTAAATTCGTTATTGCCGATCACGAGCGAATCCAGGTAATTTGCCATGCTGATCCTGCCGTACCCTCTGAAAGACAAGAGGAACATCAGAGTAAATGCGACAAACAGCACGAGCGACGAATGGTAGTAGATATCCGCCCTGTTGATCTTCCTGAGCGCGAGCATCAGAAGCAGCGCTAAGATCGAGCAGTAGATCAGAGGCAGAAGGAGCGAACTGATAAATCCTGCGAACGAAGCTATAAGCGCAACAGGATGGAGCGCATATGCAAAGCCGGTGTGCTTTATTGCCGCTATGAAATATCCGATGTAGATCGCGAAAAGAACATTCGACGTCATTACGTTCTCTGCCTTGAACGTGTGCCAGAACCTCGCCCGGTAAAGCGTTACAGGTGATACGGGAAGTGCCGTAAGAAATGAGAGGTCCGATGAGAAGAACAGCACGCTGAACATCAGAGGCATTCCGAAGATCATGGCAAAAGCCGATATGAGATCGAGTTCTGACAAAAGACCGTATGAATTGCCGTCGAGAAGATAGAGCAGATCCGTCAGGACATAAGTCACATAACCCACGATCACTGATACCGGCACCATAATGCCGATAAAAGCGATCATGCCGAAACGGTTGTAGAGCTTGACCTTCTTCTCACCGTTCGGCTTGGGCATCTCAAGATTAGAACTGAATGCCTTGTAAAGTGCCCTTGCTTTGTTCATGCTTCATTCTCCGGCTTTCCCGTGAGCTTTACGAAGATCTCTTCCAAAGTCTTTCCGGGATTTGTGAGCCTTAAGTATTCGAGCGTTCCTTCGCTTACTATCTTTCCCTTGTTGATTATTATTATCCTGTCACAGAGCTGCTCTGCGACTTCCAGGACGTGTGTTGAGAACAGCACGGCATTCCCTGCCTTCGCATGCTCTCTCATCATCTGCTTTAATTCGAATGCGGCAGAGGGGTCAAGGCCCGTCATCGGCTCATCAAGGATCCATGCCGGCGGATCGTGGATGAGAGCGGAGATAACCATGAGCTTCTGCCTCATGCCATGAGAGTATTCCCTCATCTGTGTGTTCAGGACATCCTTCATTCCGAAGCGCTCTGAGAGCACCTTTATCTTCTCTTTCCTTACATCATCTTTTACTTCATACATGTCGGCGATGAAGTTCAGATATTCAAGGCCCGTGAGCTGGATAAGGATGTCCGGATTGTCAGCGATATATGCAAATGACATCTTCGCCTTGACGGGCTCTTTATTGATGTCGTGACCGTTTATCACCGCGGTGCCTGAAGTCGGTTTCAGGATGCCTGCGAGCATCTTGATAACGGTCGTTTTGCCGGCGCCGTTAGGGCCTGCAAAACCGACAATCTCGCCTGCCTTGATACTAAATGAGATATCGTCTGTGGCTTTGTTGCCGTTGCCATACACCATTGTCAGATTCTTTGCTTCGATCATAAAGAGATCCTCCGCATATATTGTTATATGAGTCCCTTATCTCAATGCGAAAAGAAGATACTTAACAGAATAATACAGCTTGGGATTGGTTGCCATCAATGCCCACTGTTTGCTGTCGGCAAGCATAATAAACAAGTTGTGTAACACTGTTACACCCGTTAAGACTACCAGCACGACAAGCGCTGCCTTAAAGACATACTTATAAGACGGGTCCCCTGCTTTCCTCATGAGCACGGTCAGGATAAGTACCGCCGTCAATGCGACCGGAAGGCCGAAATCCATCTGATATCTTAATGTGATGCCGGTAAGCTCGATATCCGTCAAGAGCAGGACTGCTGCAAATACAAGTGAGATAACACATAACCAATACATCTTCACGGAAGAGAGCGCTTTTTTGCATTTTCTTAAGAACACGATGCAAAGACAGACAGGGCACAGCGCAAAATATCCGCCGAATACCGGATCGAAGAACATGTAGCCCATATAATCCATCGGATGGTTTCTGTAATCGTAAATGCTCTCCACATAAGGGAATCTGCCGCTGATCTTCAGAGGCTGGAACAGGTATTCAAATATACCTAACCATAATCTTCTTATGCCTAAATGCCTGTTCTGAAGGTCCATCTCTGAAAGATTATAAGTGTTGCCGAAGTCAAAGAAGCTTCCGAATCGTATCCTGTTAAAATACAGGACCGCAGAACCGATAAGAAGGAGCGGAAGGATCACGCATAATGTGTTGGCAAGTCCCTTTTTCGAGAAGAATAACCTGTCTTTGATCTCGGAATAAAACAGCGGGAATGCGAGGAATGCAAATAATCCGAAGACGGGCCTTGAGCCTGTTGCAAGTCCCATGGCAACGGCACCTGCAAGAAGCCTTGCCTTGGACAGCTGCAGTCTGCCGTCCTCAAAGTGTTTGTCAGATGCGGATATCCAGTTATAAAGACCTATGACCGTAAACATTATGGCCGATATGAATGCGACGGAATAAACGTGCGGAGTCTGCGCGCAGTAAAATGCTCCTGTGCCGAATGTGAATACAAGGACCAGAAGGAAATAAACGCCTAGAGATATACCGGGATAAGATCTTCTGACGAGCTTATAGATAAGCAGGAATGAAAATACGATAAACACAACTCCCATAAGAAGCACCGGCACTGAATTGTTGAGGTGAAGTCCGGTCAGCGCAACAAAAGGAAGATAGAAGATAAGTGTCGGAACGATCCCGTAATAGCTGTAATACTTTCCGTCAAAGAATGCGAAGTCCAGCTTGAAAGACTCACCGGACTCACGGGCCATATTAAGCCTGGCGTTAAAGTCATAAGGGTTGGCCATCTCAGAAAGATATTTCGGCGGGGTAAAATCCAGCCATACGTGGCCGTTCAGGATCGACTCAGCCTGATATGTGTAGATCGCTTCGACATGTCCTGCTCTGTAATGCTGCGTTATATCGTAATTGAATGCATAAACAATGAGCATCCACAGGCAGACGAGCGCGGAAATCCCGAGCAGCACATAGATCTTGTTCCTGTCGGATATCTTCCTGTCACTGCCGCACAAAGGCATATTATAAATCTCAGATCCGGGCCTGAACAGAAGGATCAAAGCCATGAGAACGGCGATGAATACAACTCTTGTGACATGAATGCCGAATGGCCTTGCGCTGTTGAGCTTAACTCCGAATCCTGATGCATCCGGAACTTCATTGACGTCAAATGAGATCTTTATATCCTTCACGTTTCCGTCAGGATAGATCCTTATGTATCTGCTCTCCTCAACCGCGGGAACAACCTCTGTTACGGGCAGTTCCAGATCTGTATTTGCCTCATCGGAAATGGTTATCTGCAGATGGCAGGCCTTGGCGCTGTTTAGGCCGTCCGGATAATCGATCCGGATATTCCTTACAGGCGCATCTATGCCGGCAACTTCGATGTTGTTCGCATCGTTTGTAATGCTGTAATCTGTAATCTCTTTAAAGAATAAAGATTCCCAGAACCTGAAATTGAAGAAGAATACCTCGGCTATAAGCGGGATAATCAGAATCAGTAAGATAGTCCTGAGAGCCTTTTTATTCATTCCGCAAAAGCCTTATTTTATAAGCGTTTCAGGCGATTTGACATCCGCCTCACGGCAGAAGCGGTCAACGAGCGTGAGGTCGTTCTTCTTATATCCGGAACCGCTTAATAATACTACGGTCTTTCCTTCAAGATACTCTCCATACAGCGTTGTCATCTGATCGTTGTGGCCGGAAATCAAAAAGTACTCGTATTTGTCTTTCCCTTTCTCACGATCCAAGATCTTGAATTCTTCTTCAGTTTTATTGTAAAACTCAGCTGCCTTCCTGCTGTTCTTGAAGGTAAACACAAATGCATACTCACTTATCGCTTTTCCTTCACCGTTTATCACATTCGAGTACATGACTGCAGCAGCCTTAACTTCTGCCTTGGGATAGGTGTTGGATTTGTTATATATCTCATCGTAGATCTTCTGAGCTTCGGCAGGTTTATCCGTGGCGATATAGACCAGTTCGTTATAATCCTGCATGCCGTAAATATCTTTTGCGAGCCTGCCAACATCGTCTGTTTCCTCAAGACCGCATTGTTCTGCAACGTCTTTTATGTTCTCGAAAGAAAACCTTTTCGATGAGCACGCGGAAATTCCCAACAAAAGAACAAGGACCATGATCCCTGAAGCTGTCTTCTTAAGCATATTCATCTGGATCCCCTCCGGATATCGAATGCGGTGCTGTGCCTGATTACCCCATGTGTTCACAACCTGATTTAGCAGGACCGTCCATGCCCGATTCGTAATGGGCGCGAAATTCCATGTTGATGTCGCGGATCTCTTTCTTGCCGTCGATGTAATCCTGATACATCTCCACAAGACCCGACATGCATCCGTCACAGGAACCGCTGATATTTCCGATGGACTCGGCAACGATCCTCTCACGTTCTTCTCTGGTTGTGTCTTTGATCAAAATGCTCATAAACTGATTATACATTATGTTTGCTGTGTTTGCTGTCCATAACGCCTGAAATTGCCCGGCGTCATGCCTGTCATCTTCGAGAACTGCCTTATGAAATGTTCTGTGCTCTTATAACCGCACAGCTCGGCAACCTCCGATATCGATCTCGTCGTATATTTGAGCCTGTCTTTTGCAAGCCCGATCCTCGCATTGATAACGTCATCGATCGGACTGATCCCGAACGTCTCCTTATACAGCGTCTGGAATCTGGTCCTGCCGAGGTTCATGCGCCTGCTCATGGAATCAACGGTCCATGAAAATTCCGGATGGAGCATCATCTCGCGCCTCAGAGCCGTCAGCTCGTGATGGTAGGGACTGCTCAATAAGTCAATGCTGTCATCTGACAATTTCGCGAAAAGGATCTTAAACAGCGCTAACATCTCCGGATCGTCAACGTCTTTCTTCGAATTGCTCTCCCATGCTATGAGCTTGAAAAGATTATGCACAAAATCAGGATCAGCCGGCGAGAAAGGAACGTTGGTAACAGGAAAGTTCTCTATGAATTCCTCATCCGTATCAAATCTTATCCAGTCGTTCTTATAAGGCTCCCCGGGCAGTGAACTGTAGTATTTTCGGTGGCCCGGAGTAAATAGGATAACGGACTTCGCAGGATAGTAGCGCAGCTCGTTATCGACCCAGAACAGAGCCGGTGTATGAGTAAAGAGCATCTGGTAACTTTCGAATCCGACCCTTCCGCGGTCGGTATCGTAGACCAGACCGTCCTCATGAAGATAACTGAATCCCGAATAAAGAACATTGATCATATAATCAAGAGCCACTCCCGCAAGACTGCACAAAAATGCAACATTTTTATATGATTTTCTACTATAGAACGCGCTTTGTAAAGCCTTGAGTGAACAATATATCAATTTAACTGTACTAAAGTTCATTGTTGACCGCATACCAAAATGCTAAAGTATGCCGACTTTAAGGAAAGGAACCGGTAAAGCGGAAATGAGCACACTTGTACGTGACATGACAAAGGGTAATACAGTAAAGCTCCTTCTGGAGTTCTCATTACCCATGCTCGTCGGAAACATCTTCCAGCAGCTTTATAATCTTGCCGACTCCGCAATAGTAGGACGTGTTGTTGGACCTGATGCCCTGGCAGCAGTAGGCTCTACCGGTTCCCTTTCTTTCTTATTCTTCTCATTCTGCATCGGAGTAGCCAACGGCGGCGGAATAACCGCTTCCAAATACTTCGGTGCCAAGGATGAACTAAGGGTCAAGAAAGTAATCGTAAACAGCGCATACATGATGCTCGCTGCATCAGTCTTCATGGCTGTCCTGGGCTTCTCGCTTTCATCATGGATCTTAAGGGTCCTCGACACACCTTCAGACATCATCGCTTTGTCGACACAGTACCTGAGGATAATGTGCCTTGGAATACCTCTCATCGGCATGTATAACTACGGCTCGGCAATGCTCCGCGCATTGGGCGATTCGATCACGCCGCTCGTATTCCTGCTCGTATCCTGCTTCCTTAATATCGGCCTTGATCTCCTGTTCGTAAATGTCTTCGCATGGGGCGTATTCGGCGCTGCCGTAGCAACACTCATCGCACAGTTCGTATCCGGTATCGGATGCCTCCTGTTCGCTTATCTTAAGAACGATTACTTCAAGATCAACATATCTCTTCTCCGCCCTGATGCGAAGATCATAAAAGAGTGCACGAGAATGGGCTCAATGCTCGCTCTCCAGATGTCTCTTATCGCAGTATCCTGCATCGCCCTGCAGCGTTACGTCAACGGCTTCGGCTCCATGACCGTCGCAGCATTTACGGCAGTGGGAAGGATCGAGCAGATCGTTCAGCAGCCCTACGGGTCCCTCAGCATGGCATTGTCCACACATGCCGGCCAGAACCTCGGAGCCAGGAATTACAAGCGCATCAAGGAAGGCTTTACAAAGGGCATGATCATCATGACAGTATTCTCCCTTATCGTCCTTCCCCTTGCACAGGTCGGCGGCGAGACGGTAATGAAGCTCTTCGTTGAAGACCCCGAGATCATCCATATGGGTGCAACGGCACTCCGCATCACAAGCGCCTTCTACTTCGCACTCGGCACGATCTACGTATGCCGCGGCGTACTGAACGGCATCGGCGACGCAGGCTTCTCTTTGAGCAACGGCGTAGTCGAAGTCATCGGCAGAATAGGCTTTCCCATCCTCCTTGGCCTGTTCCCTGCCTTAGGCGTATGGGGCATCTGGCTCGCAGCAGGACTCACCTGGTTCATCAGCGGCTTTTTCGCGCTCGTAAGATACATCGTAAAGGTCAGAAGCGCTTCATTCATTGCATCCGCTTCCCCTGTAAGGTCACAGCCTATCCACGGAAGAGCGGGCGTATCAGCGCTCCACAGCAAAGCTTCATAACATTCCTTATATAATTCAATCCCTACCCGAACAGCGCCTGCAAGAATTTGCAGGCGTTGCACTTAAAAAGCGGTGCCTTCGCTGATGAAGACACCGCCTGCAGTGATTTAGATCGTGAGCAGTAACTTACGCTCTTAACGTGATACCGTACTTCTCTTCAAGGTTCTTAAGGATCGTGGATACGAAGCCGTCGATGACCTCGGGCTTGAATTCCTCATCCTTAGGGGTGAAGACTACGCTGAATGCGAGGCTCTTCTTGTTCTCACCGAGCTGTGCGCCTTCGTAGATGTCGAAAAGCTCGATCTTCGTGATGTAATCACAGGAAGCCTCGATCTCCTTTTCGACGGTGCTGCATGTAACGGACTTGTCCATAACGAAGCAGAAGTCACGCTTTTCTTCGAGGAACTTCGGAAGCGGAATGAACTTTCTTTCCTTGCCGTAGTACTTGCTCAAAGTGCGGAGGTCGATCTCGGCAACATAAGCGGGAACTCTCATGTCGAGCTCGTCACAGATCTCATAGAGGACCTGGCCCAAGTAACCTACCTCAACGCCGTCGCAGATGACCTTAGCGGTCCTGCCCGGGTGGAGGAATGTTTTCGAGGACTTCTCGTAATCGAACTTAACATCGAGAGCGGAAGCGATTACGTCAACGAGGCCCTTTAAGGAGTAGAAATCCTCACCGTCTCCGAAGACGCCGATGCAGATCGTCTCGCGCTCGTCAGGGTATTCCGTAAGAGGCAGGGACTTCGGCAGGAACTTGTTGCCCATCTCATAGATACGGCCTGTTAAGATGCCGTTCTTCTGGTTCCTGGCCATCGCCTTGATCATCTGGGGCGCAAGAGTCGTGCGCATCAGTGAGAGGTCGATGTTGATCGGGTTCATAATCTTGATCGCGAATCTCTCGGGTGCGTCTTCAGGGAGTCTCAGAAGATCGAAGTCTGAAGGTGAGAAGAATGAATAGTGAACACCTTCAGAAGCACCTGCTGCGCAGAGAGCGTTCTTGATCTTGAGCTCTGAACGCTGCTTTAAATTGTATCCGCCTGATGTGACCTTGGCTGTCGGGATGAATGTAGGCGTGATGTGATCGTAGCCGTACATACGGATGACTTCCTCAGCAACATCCTGATAGGATTCCATATCAACACGGTAACCGGGGATATAGATCGTAAGATCATCGCCGTTAAGTTCAGGTGCGAAGTTAAGGCCTGTAAGGATGCGTACGATGTCCTCATCGGGAACCGTGATCCCGAGGACGCCGTTAACCCTTGCAATGCTTACCGTAAGCTTTCTGGGCTCGATCGAGTTGCCTGTATTAACGTCGAAAGATGTCTTGGATACCTTGCCGCAGCCGAGCTCTTCGATGAGGTGCAGGGCACGCTTCATTGCCATGACTGTTGTGTACTCATCGACACCCTTGGAGAATCTCATTGAGGAATCGGATACCTGACCCAATGCCTTTGAGCTCTTACGGATGTTGTCGTGAGCGAACTTTGCAGCTTCGAACATGACAGCATTGGTCGAATCGAGAATCTCTGAATTGAGACCGCCCATGATGCCTGCAAGAGCAACGGGCTTAACGCCGTCGCAGATGACGAGGTTATCTGATGTAAGGGAGAATTCCTTCTCATCAAGAGTTACGATCTTCTCGCCGTTCTCAGCGCGGCGCACGTGGATCTCTCCGCCTTCGAGATAAGAATAGTCGAAAGCGTGCATCGGCTGGCCAAGCTCGTAAAGAACGTAGTTTGTGATATCAACTACATTGGAGATCGCAGAGCAGCCGACAAGAGCCAGACGGCGCTTCATCCAGAGAGGAGACTCGCCGATAGTAACGTCGGATACATAGTGACCGATGTATCTCGGGCAGAGGTCAGGAGCAGATACGCGGATGTTAAAGTCAATTGCGACATCGCTCTCCGTGTAATCCAGAGCAGGCTCCTTAACGGGCTTGCCGAGTACTGCGGCAACTTCTCTTGCGATGCCGAAGATCGACTGGCAGTCAGGTCTGTTTGCCGTGATGGAAACGTCGAAAATATAATCATCAAGACCTAAGATAGGCTTTACGTCCGCGCCCGGAACAGCATCATCAGGAAGGACGAGAAGTCCGTTATATCCTGCGCCGGGGAACATGTCCTCAGTAACACCGATCTCAACGCCGGAGCAGAGCATACCGTATGAATCGTAGCCTCTGAGCTTGCCCTGGCCGATCGTCATGACGCCTTCTACTGTGACATGGTCTTTTGCTGTAGCGTAAACCTGTGCGCCGATAAGAGCCAGCGGGTACTTGCCGCCTGCCTTTACGTTGTCGGCACCGCAGCAGATCTGGAGGATGCCGTTTTCGCCGGCATCAACAGTACAAAGGTGAAGGTGTGTGCCTTCGATGGGCTCGCATGTCTTAACTTCGCCTACTACGACCTTGCTGATGTCCTTGCCTACTTCGTATTTTTCCTCTACTTCGAATCCGCAGCTGAAGAGCTTTTCTTCAAGCACGTCCGGAGTAACGTCAATATCTACATAATCTTTAAGCCAGCTTAATGGTACTAACATGATATTTGCCTCCTTTAACCTTAGTCATCGATCTGTTCAAGTACGCGGAGATCAGACTCAAACAGGAGCTTGATGTTGTTGATGCCGTACTTGAGCATGGCAATACGATCGATACCGATACCGAAAGCCAGACCGCTGTATTTGTCGCTGTCGATTCCGCAGCCTTCAAGAACCTTCTTGTTGACTACGCCTGCGCCGAGGACTTCGATCCAGCCTGTTCCCTTGCAGAGCTTGCAGCCCTTGCCTCCGCACTGGAAGCATGATACGTCGACTTCGACGGAAGGCTCTGTGAACGGGAAGTATGAAGGTCTTAAGCGTGTCCTTGTCTCTTCGCCGAAGATCTTCTTTACGAATACGTCGAGCATGCCCTGGAGGTCGCATAGTGTGATGCCCTCATCAACTACAAGTCCTTCCATCTGGGAGAACATGGGTGAGTGTGTGGCGTCGTCATCCGAACGGAAAACCTTACCGGGTGAGATGATCTTTATAGGCGGCTGCTGAGTTTCCATAACGTGAACCTGACCTGCTGAGGTCTGTGTTCTCAAAAGGAATTCAGGGCTCAGATAGAATGTATCCTGCATGTCGCGTGAAGGGTGATCCTTCGGGATATTCAGTGCCGTGAAGTTATAGTGATCTGTCTCGATCTCGTTGCCCTCATAGACAGAGAAGCCCATGGAACCGAAGATATCAACGATCTGATTCCTTACCTGGGTATTCGGATGGAGATAGCCTTTCTTGAGCTTCTTTGAAGGAAGTGTTACGTCGATGGCCTCAGCCTCGTAACGTGCCTTCTGCTCGGCTGCCTTGAATTCAGCATCGAGAGCGTCGAACTTCTCTGTAGCCCAGTTTCTGATCTCGTTGACCATCTTGCCGTACTCGGCCTTCTGTTCCTTCGGGATCTTGCCCATCTCCTTCATGAGGGAACCGATCTTACCTTCCTTAGAGTCCATAACGCTCTTCTTGTACTCGAAGATTCCCTTTGAACTCGTAATTCCTGCCAGATCAGCTTCGATCTGACTCTTGATAGCGGATAACTTCTCACTTAATTCACTAAGTTCAGCCATGCTTTCCTCCTTTTTTGACGGGGTCTGACCCCATCAAATTTCTTTGCCTGAGCAAATAAAAAGCCCACGGCAATTATTCATTGCCATGGGACGAATTAGCGTATATATGCACCTTCGCGGTACCACCCATGTTCGAAAAGCAGTAATATCAGCTTTCCGCTCTTATAGTTGCTGCCGTGATGCCGCAGCCCGCATCTGCTTAGTCAGCAAAAGCCGTTTCCGTCAGAATGCTCCGGTGTTGAAATTCATCTTGGTACCCTTAGTATCGTGCTCTCAGCCGGTGACACGACTCTCTGTTACTGTCTGTAAAAAGACTACTTACGCACCTTCATTGCAGGACTTATTTATAATATGGAGTCCGGAAAAAGTCAAGCGCGGCAAGGGAAACGCCCTGAGAACTTACTCGTACTTCCCGCCGCATTCCGTGCAGAACTTACCGCCTGTCCTCGGTGCGCCGCAGTATCTGCAGACGCCGGGAGCCTGAGGGTTTACGGCCGGTTCAGGTGACATGACCTGCATTGGCGCGCTTGCCGGTCCCGGAACACCATTAAAGGTAAAAAATGAGGCTGATCCTCCATAGAACGGTGCGCCTTTGACCTCTTCCGAGCCTTTGAGCACGCTCTTTGACGCAATCTCCTTAAGGAGTTCAATTGTCCTGTCAGGATCAGTGAATATCCTTTCCCCGTCTTTCCCGCCGAAACGCACATAAGATTCAAAATCGCCTTCTTCGACATAAGCTTCCGCAGGATCCGAGCAGAGTTCTTTTACCTTCTCTTTGATCTCAGGGATCAGTTCATCGGGAACATGGTATGTGTTTTTAATGTTATCTTCGCGGATCTCGAGCATAGCCTCGCCATTACTGAACCGGAACTCGCTCGCAACCTTGTCGGGATTGCTTGCGGGGATTACCGAGACCGGAGCATTATCCGGAATATACTTCTGGTGAATGATGCTGCTGAGAACAAAGTCTCCTTCCGGAAGCTTGGGATTCGGGTAGCAGTGGTTGATCACGCCGCACCTGTCTAAAGGCTCACCGGACTCATCCCTTAATGCTGTCAGCATCTTAAGGAGCTCTCCGGCATCCATATCATAGTATGAATGTTCGCGGTCCTTATGTATCTCGACGATGGCAGCAGAGACCTTGTTGTCATAAGGCGGCTCTTCCGGGAAAAATCCTCTGTGCTTGCCTGTACACTTTGCAAGGACTTCTTCGGCAAACTTTTCGCCCCTCTCATCTGACACTGCGTAGTCCAGACCGTCAAAGGTCAGAAGGTATGCACCGTTCCCGGCCGTCGCAAGTCTGTTGTCGGAATTTACGGGTGTGCCGCCCATTCCGCCCATCGCCTGTTCATATTTGGAATAATCTCTGTAGCCGATATAAACTTCCATGGATGTCTCCTAAAAGTTCTCTTTTCCTGATTATACCAATTAATCAAGATTTCCTTATGAGTGATAAAGGGCCGTCTCTTTTAAAGACGGCCCCCAAATAATATTCAATTGCTTATCCCGATTATGAAGAGAGTTGCGTTGATAAAGTGGGAATCCGTATTCCCTGTTGCGAAGAAGGTATGTTACGGGATAAGCAGATTGAGCAATATATCACGCGCTCTTAAGGAACTGTTTCACAGCGCTGTTCAGATCGTCCGGCAGCTGGTTCTGGGGTACGTGGCCACAGCCTTCCATAACGTACATGGCCTTTTTCGGAGCCTCGATGCTCTCGTAATACTCCTTGACCATAGTCCAAGGGCAGGTCCAGTCTGCAGAGCCTGATATGTACATTACAGGAACCTCATAGCTCTTGTAGCGCTCGTTTATATCAAAACCCATAAGATCAGCCAGAAGTTCTCCCTGGGAAGCCTCAAACGCGGTGTTGCCTAACATCATGGAATACTCGAAAAGTGTCCACCTGACATCATCAACTCCGAGATAAGGGGAGCAGACAAGATCTGCATAAGTGAATGCTTGCGGCACGGTTTCCTGATGGTAACGTGAAGTAGCCTGGCGGAGAGGCTGCATACTGACAACATTGGGATCATCACAGAATGCCTTATAGACTTTCTCGAGTTCGGTTGTGTCGTCACCCTTGGCCTTAGCCTGGGCGAGCGCATCTTCATATGCGTAGTGCTCGCTCGCAAAGTTCTTAAAGCTTACTACCTGGCCGATGCTGATAAATGCAGTAACCTTTTCCGGATGAGCCGAGATATATATGCTTCCGAGGACAGTACCGTAAGAATGTCCCAATATGACGACCTTGTCCTGATTAAATCTGCCGCGAAGATAATCAACGAGTGAATCAATGTCTTCCTGCTGGCTCTGCGGCGTGGGAAGCATCGTGTTGCCCTTCTCTTTATTTCTGTAGTAGGATCTGCCGCAGCCGCTCTCATCCCAGATGGCAATAGTATATTCATCCGTCAGACCGTCAAAGCATAAATACTCCGCATAACCGGCAGGTTCTCCGGGGCCGCCGTGTAAGGACAGGATGACGGGATTGTTCTGATCCTTTCCTATGAGGCGGACAAAGCCGTCACCGTTCTTGAGAGGAACATAGAGTTCCTCATTAATTCCTTCCTTGAATTCAAAGGCGCGCTTGACCTCATTGATATTGCGTCCTGTGATGGCGTAGATAAAAAAACCGAAGACAACCACCAGGAGCAGTATGACAACAGCTTTCAAGATGCCGAGAATGATCCTTACGGGAAGCTTCTTCTTAGGCTTTTTGCCCCATGCTTCATTGCGGTGCGCAATGTGGATCCCGATGTGTCCGATTCCTAAGATGATGGCGCCTAAGATCATGATGATGTTGCCGCCGTAGATACCGAGCAGGAAGAATGCGACAACGGGAAGAGACGCGCCCGGCACTGCAATTCCGAACATGTTCCTGTAGAAATCCTTCATGGTCTTTTCAGATCTGAAATAGCGGATCCAGAAGATCTCATAGATCACCATGCAGATAAAAGAAATGAGGAGTACGGCGCTCCAGAATGTGATCTTGTGAATGTTGAAGTTTGCGAAAATAAGTGCCGCGGGCGTTACGATGAACTGTCCCACGCGTTCGAATGCGAGCAGCACTTTGTTCTCTTTCTTTACGTGCTCCTCGTAGCCCTTCGGCTTGTTCTTCATCCATATGAAATTGGGAACGAAGAGCATGATAAGCCATATTAATCCGATATAAGAAAAACCTAATTTCATTTTATTATCCCCCTTGATCAATCAATGCGTTTTTCCCTGTAATGACCGCAATAATACCCCAGGCCGCCAACCTTCTGGCGCCGGGCTAAAGCATACTCAACTTGTGTTTTGTGGATCTTTAGAGGTCCTTATACATCAGGATCTCATCGTGGAACGTACCATCGTCAAACTTAAGTGCATTGTGACGGCGTCCGGTCTCGATGAAACCGCACTTTTTATAAAGCGCTATCGCCTGCTTATTCTCTGCGACGACCTCAAGATCTAATTGTTTCCAGCCGATCTGACCGGCAAGCTCTGACATGTAATCTATCATGGCCGTGCCGATCCCCAATCCCCAGAATTCTTCATAGAGTGCGATCGCAAGCGAGCAGCGGTGCTGTATCTTCCTCTTGTCTCCAATGCCGTTGACACTGCCGTTGCCGGCTACTTTGCCGTCAACTACAGCGATCATCATGATGGCATAAGGATTCTCGAGAAGATTTCCCAGGATCTCTTTCTCACTCTCAAGCGTGAACTTGACTTCATCCGGATACCGCAGGAGAAATTCAGTCTCCGCGGAAGCCTTTCGGAGATAGTCCAGCATCTCCTGCGCGTACTCAGGCGAGTTCGGCTTGAGCACGCACGTCCTGCCGTCTTTCAGCAGGATCTTCCTTTCTTCGAATTTCATTCCTATGTCCCCCTGTATTTATTTGACCGACAGGTCGATCAATCTTCTGATATGTATCTCGACCGCATCAAAACATGCGACCGGACAATTGTCCTGATTAAGTATCAGCGGCAGCTCGGTACATCCCAGGATGACGCCCTCAATGCCGTTTTCTTCCTTCATTCTGTTAATTACATCCTGAAGTTCCTTGAGCGTGGACTCTTTGACGATGCCCTTTTCGAGCTCTTCGAAGATCCTTTTTGCAACGAGCTTTCTGTCTTCTTCCGAAGGCACGAAAACCTCGATCCCGGCTTCTTTCAAGTCCTTCTTCATGTAGTCCTTTTCCATCGTGAAGATAGTGCCGAGAAGCCCTATACGCCTGATCCCTTTGGCTTGAACTTCTTCGCAGACAGCCTTGGGTATGCTTACGATCGGCTTATTGAATCTTGCAGAGAGCTCATCGTATACAACATGCATCGTAACTGCGGTAAGAGAGATTACCTCCGAACCGCCCTTATCAAGAGCATCGAGCTTCTCATACAGATAATCTGCGAGAAGGTCGAACCTGCCTTCGGTTACGTAGTTCCAGGCTCTGGTGAAATTTACGCTCTCGATCGCGATGTCAGGCATGGCCTGACCTCCCGTGATGCGGTCGATCTCCGTATTCAATATCTTGTAGTACATCAGTGTCGATTCGGGACCTGTCCCGCCGACTAATCCGATCTTCTTCATTCGCTAAAACCCCTGATTTATTGGCTTTCAGAATTATAGCACGTAACTATGTAATTTCTGTGTCTGCACGAAAAATCTTACAATCGGAAATTTATATAGTTCGCTGTGACTCTTCCGTCAGAGCCTAGAATAAACTTTGATATGGAGCCCGAACGCCCGCTGAAGCGCGCTTTGCTTAAGTCTTCGAATTCGAATCCCATGATCATCGCCTGCAGAAAACCTAATGTGCATCCGTGAGATACGATAAGGATCTTCTCATCGGGATCTGAGATGATCTTCTCATAAAAGGGCTTTATCCTGTTCCACAGATCCCTGTCGGATTCAGCATCATCGAAAGGCCTGTAATCAGGATCGTAGCCTTCTCCGGGCTTGATCTTGTGCTCGTCAAACCAGTCCCAGGGCTTGCCGTTGCCCGCGCCTGCATTGACTTCTCTTATCAGTTCGGAGATCACAGGCGTCAGATGAAGAGTCTTATTGATCTCTTCTGCTGTCTGGAAAGCACGCGCGAGGTCAGAAGTATACATGACAAATCCGTCGGCACAGCCTTCGCCTAAAAGCCATTTACCGATCTCAAAGGCCTGATTTCTGCCGTTTTCCGTGAGCTGCCAATTGCCCCAGGCACCTGCGTGCCCGTTCAAGTGATGTTCAGATTCAGTGTGCTGAACGGTGATAATGGTTTTCTTCATTTATTCTTACCCCCATGCCGGATGCCGCCTGCGTCCGACAGAGATATTATATAGCATCTTCTCAATTCGTATTATGTTCTTTCTTAAAATGCTGTTACATTCGTGCAAATTATTAATTGATACTAACTGCCCCTATTCATATAATTTCGAAGTTTGAGTTTATAAGAGTAATAAAGAGGGTCTGTATGAACGAATTTAAACCTAAGCTTTTTTCAGTAATGAAGAACTATTCCGGTTCCCAGCTCGTAAAGGATATCATCGCGGGAATCATCGTAGCGATCATCGCTCTGCCTTTATCCATTGCACTTGCGATCGCATCAGGCGTCGGTCCTGAGGCAGGTATCTACACCGCGATCGTTGCAGGATTCATCGTATCCTTATTAGGCGGAAGCAGAGTCCAGATCGCAGGCCCCACGGCAGCTTTTGCCACCATCGTTGCAGGCATCGTCATGAAGGACGGCAGAGAAGGCCTTATGATCGCAACGATCATGGCGGGCATCATCCTCATCATCATGGGTATCTGCAGATTCGGAAGCCTTCTTAAATATATTCCCGACCCGATCACAACAGGCTTTACCGCAGGCATCGCAGTCACCCTCTTCATCGGCCAGATCAAGGACTTCACGGGTATCGTTTACCAGAACGGCGAGAAGCCCATCGAGACAGGCGAGAAAGTAATGGCCCTCATAAAGAATGCCGTAACACTCAACTGGCAGGCAGTAATGATCGGCGCGATCGCCCTTGTCATCCTCATCGTATGGCCCATCTTCTTCAAGAAGATCCCCGGCTCTTTTATCGCAGTCATCGTTACAGCAGTTATCGTTGAAGTATTCCATCTCGACGTCAACACTATAGGCAAGCAGTTCGCTGACATCCCGGCAGGCCTTCCTCCGTTCAGTGTTGATTTTTCAATGTTCACTTTCGAGAACATCAGAGGACAGCTCTCAAACGCCGTAACCATCGCATTCCTTGCAGGTGTTGAGTCACTTCTTTCCGCTGTCGTTGCAGATTCCATGATCGGCTCAAAGCACAGACCTAATGCCGAGCTCGTCGCCCAGGGCTTAGGCAACATGGCATCCGCATGCTTCGGCGGTATCCCTGCAACAGGCGCAATCGCAAGAACTGCAGCAAACATCAAGAACGGCGGTAAGACACCTATAGCCGGCATGGTCCACGCCGTTACACTCCTTATCGTAGTCGTATTCCTTATGCCCTACGCAAAGCTGATCCCCATGCCCTGTATCGCAGCTATCCTTTTCCAGGTCGCATACAACATGAGCGGCTGGAGAAGATTTGTTAAGCTCGTAAAGAGCTCACCCAAGAGCGACATCGTCGTACTCCTCATCACTTTCGCGCTCACTGTTATCTTCGACCTCGTCGTAGCTATCGAAGTAGGCGTGCTCCTTGCAGCAGTCCTCTTCATGAAGAGAATGAGCGAGGTTACACAGGTTGAAGGCTGGAAGGATTTCGATCCCGAGAACGACCCTGACAGCATCGACTTAAGAGTGCTTCCTGAACACACTCTCGTATATGAGATCTCCGGACCTATGTTCTTCGCATCAGCAGGCAAGATCTTGCAGATCTCACCTAAGGAAGATACAAAGGCTCTCGTTCTCAGAATGAGAAGCGTAAGCACGATCGATGCAACGGCAATGAAGAATCTTGAGATCCTGGCAGAAGACTGCAAGACAAGAGGCGTCCAGCTCATCATGTCACACGTAAACGAGCAGCCCATGAAGGTCATCCGGAAGGCAGGCTTCTACGATAAGCTCGGAGAAGAAAACTTCTGCGCGCATATCGACGATGCGCTCGCAAGAGCACAGAAGGTCACAGAGGCCGTTCAGAAATAACCGGCATTTGTGATTTTTGCAGCCGATTATTTAACGATATTCTTGACCCAGACGCCCGACCTTACAAAGAAGTAAGCAATAAGGCACTTAACGACTTCCATTCCGCGTACGATGGCTATCATCCAGGATACCGAAATGCCTGTATATCTGCTGAGATAATACGCCAGCGGAACCACGAGCACCCATGTATATACACTGTCGAAGATGACCGTGATGACCGTGTTGCCGCCCGATCTGATAATGAAGTATGAAGCGTGTGTATAAGCGCAGAACGGCATCATCACGGCAGCGATCAGGATGAAGTTCGATGCCAGGTGACGGATATAGTCCGTAGTGTTATAGAGCAGCGGGAACACAGGAGCGAGGCCGACCATTATGGCTGCGAAAACGATTCCGCATACGACTGTGAATCTTCGCATTGCATAGGCCTTCTTCTTGGCACCTTCGAGTTCGCCCGCACCAAGGATGTGACCCATCATTATGCCTACAGCTTCACCCATAGCAAGGAAAGCCACGCCCATGAGATTCCAGAGGGTGGATTCGATGTTGATCGCAGCTACCGATACAAGACTCCTGTATGAATAACACTGGTTGACGGTGGTCATTCCCAAAGACCATAAAGTCTCGTTAGCCATGAGGGGCAGCGCCTTTAAGAAGAACTTCATTGCCAGTTCCTTCGGCACGGTGAAATTAGTGAATGCGCCCTTTATGAACGGGAAGAGTTTAGAGTTCTTTCCGGTATAAATAACGAGGATACCGAGCTCTACGAATCTTGAGATAACCGTTGCTATAGCGGCACCGACGGCACCTAATGCAGGAAGTCCGAAATGGCCGTAGATCAAAAGCCAGTTGCCGGCAAGGTTAACGAGGATCGCTGCAAGTGAAGCAAACATCGGAACCTTGGTAGAGCCCAGGTCTCTTAATGTTCCGGCATAAGCCTGAGTGATTCCGATCGGGATAAGGCTTATAAGGATAACGTGCATATAGTCGACGCCGATCTGAAGAGTCTCAGCCGCATCGGCAGGATTGCCCTCACCGAGAAGGAAAAGGTTGATGAGATTGGGCGCCCAGATAAGAAGGATCACGGTGCATATCGCTGAAAGGATCGTGTTGAATACGATCTTAAAGCGGAATGTATAACGGATGCCCTCCGTATCGTCGTTACCCTTAAACTGAGCAGTGAATATGCCGACGCCGGCAGTTGCGCCGAAGATGACAAGGTAGAAAACGAAGATCAGCTGGTTGGCGATCGCAACGCCTGAGAGCGCATTGGTACCGACCCTCCCGATCATGAGATTATCGAGAAGGTTTACGAAGTTCGAGATGCCGTTCTGGATCATCATCGGGACGGCGATCAGAAGGAGCTTCTTGATATAGGATCTGTCTTCTTTAGTACCTGTCATTTTAATTTTCTAATTTGTTCCTTATTTTGTCGGTTCGAGAATTTTAGCAAAAGAGCTCTAAGTAAACAAGTCCGATAATAGGACAAATATGTTATTTTTAGGGCTTTTCAGGGCATTTTTCAGTTTTCATAGTGCCCCATAACAAAGGAGGCTGCATTCGAGGCAGCCTTCTTTTTGAGTTGAGTTCCCCTCAACTGCCCGTTGTTTGAAAATATCCGGAAACAGAAATACCATATGCTTAAAGTTGCATGCAGCGTACTTTCGAAAAAGGAGCAACGCAAATGGGAAACACGATCGGAACTAACATCAAGACATACAGAAAGAACAAGGGCTTCACGCAGGAGGAACTGGCTGACCTCCTGAATGTGACACCGCAGGCGGTAAGCAAGTGGGAATCGGAAAACAGCCTTCCCGACACATCGATGCTGATCCCTCTGGCACAGGTTCTGGGAGTAAGCACAGACGCGCTTCTGGGATACGATTCGCTTTCCGAGAATGAAGAGGTGATCGCAAGGGTTAAAGAGACCGTAAACGGAATGAAGAACAGCGATGAAGGCAGAGCCGAAAAGGCACTGCGCATCTCGGAATATCTCGCGACAGAGACCACTCTTAATCCCGGATGCTTTGAGATCATAAAGGATTATGTGCAGGAGACCGCAAACCTCAGCATGTACGCTGATCCTGTGCTCGAGAACTGCTTCCCTGATGATCAGGAAAGGATCTATAAGATCTATAAAGATGCCATAAGAAAAGGGGCTTATCTCATCGGTCACTGCAATGACAGGAACCTTATTGAGGTTACCCATTATGCGGTCGCATGGATCTATATCCACATGAAGGACTTCGACAATGCAAGGGCACATATCAATGTGCTGCCGAGCATCAAGACCGGTGCGATCGCAGAGAAGATAGCAATGGAGCTTACCTTTTTCGAGAGCGGGTTCGGGAAGATGAAGGACGATATCGCTGACAGTTCTGTCCTGCTCTTTGATGCGGTCGCAAGCTTTCTTAACACGATCGCACAGGACTACGGCTGGTACGGCGCAAAGGACGAGGCACTTGAAGTTATCGGATGGTGCGAAGGGATAATCAAGGCATACGCTTCAAGGAAGGAAACCGTCGATATGAACCACTACCTCAGGATCAGGAGGAGCCTTGCTTTCTTCAAGCTCGTTGCGGTAAAGCGGTCGGGCGATGACGAAGGCGCGATAAAACTCTATAACGACTTTAATGAAGAGATCAACATGGAAGACCTGACCGATGAACAGAAAAAGACCGTTATGGATCTTCTGAATAACGACATCTCCCACTACAGACAATACACTTAAGAACAACAGCAACTCCATAACAAAACCCCCGTGTTCTGTGATCGTGGAACGGGGGTTTTAATATGCATTTTTCAGTTCAGCTTCTGCCCTTCTTCTTCGCTTTCTTCTCGAGATACATCGCCTTGTCAGCCTTCTTCATTGATTCGGCGACGCCGTGCCAGTCCTGAACCTCGCACGTTCCGATACTCGCGGAGAGCTCGAAAGGATATTTGCCTGACAGATTGACCTGCCTTATGTTGTTGCGTACGTTACGGATAAACTTTCCTACTCTTCCGGGCTCCGAGATAACAAGGACTGCTTCGAATTCATCGCCGCCCATTCTGGCTACGAACTCACCCTTGTTAAGTGATTTATCGATGCACTGGGCAGTCTCCTTGATCGCATCATCACCGGCATTATGGCCGTATGTGTCGTTGATGATCTTTAAGTCATCCATGTCGATGGAGACTACGGCAATCTCTTTGATCATCTTGCCGTCCTTATCGAACTTCTCGGATATCTTCTTTTCGAAGCCTCGCCTGTTAAGAGTCTCAGTGAGAGGATCCGTGATATAAAGCGTCATGACGTCGGAGATACCGAAGAGCTTCTCGTAAAGCTCGAATTTATTCATGTTCGCGGCTACCTGCATCAGCAGATATTCGACCTTGAAGTTGATGAAGTTCGGCATGTCTGTATTAAATACCGCGACGAGATAACCGTAGATCTCGTTCTTATATGCAAGCGGGAAATGAACTCTCATGCCGTGCTTGTCGTCTTCGAATCCGTCAGGAAATACCTTGTCACTCGGATAAGAGATGCTGCAGACCTTATTGTCACCTCTGTTGGTAAAATATCCGACAAGCTCGCGGTTCTCTTCCCTGTATCTGCAGATGTAGCAGGACTTCATGCTGTCTATCGTCTTGAACTGTTCGAGCGTAAGTTCCTTGCCTGCGTCTTTTGTGAGGGCGCCCTCGAAAAGATCACCGATGACAACATAATCTCTCATGTTCTCTGTGTTGATCGATATTGTCGCAGTAAGATCCAGAAGTTCAGAGAAGATATCTCTTTCAACAAACAGGTCATCCGTACTCTCGCGCAGGATCAGGGTGCCCGGAACGTAGATATTCAGATCAGGCTTCTTGCCTGCGATAACATCCTCAAGGACTTCTATCGCGGTATCCACAAAGACTGCGTTGGAGATCTCGATCGTGGTTATGGACGGAATATGATCTGCCGCACCCTGTGCATTATCAACGCCGCTGATCATGACATCCTGTGGTACCGTATAACCTCTCTTGCGGAGCTCGTTGCAGAGCGCGATCGCTTCGTAGTCATTCGAACAGATTATCGCTTCAGGGAGCTTGCCATTCTTCTTGATGAAGAAATCAGCCATCTCAGGACCCTGGTCGGACCAGTAATTGCCGTGGAAGATCTTCTTGTCTGATAACTTCTTGCCTGCTTCACGCATGGCATCTTCGAATCCAAGTCTTCTCTCAATTGAGTCGTCTAAGTCATCTCTGCCCGTTACGAATCCGATATCATTTGTCTTGCACTTCTCGATAACGTGCTTAGCAATATCGTGCATCAACGCTCTGTTGTCCGGAACTACATTATAAAAACCGGAGATCTCTGCTCTTATGCAGACGACCGGCGGAGCATCGTTATCGGCCAAAAGATCTTCTACAAGATCCTTTGCAACACCCTCATGGATAAGCGTGTCGTAGCATAAGATGACACCGTCATACTCATGGACATTCGGCAGGGACAATATGCTCTTATAACCGATGACATGGAGAGGGTTCTTTGTAGGCATGGAACAGATTCCGAAAACATCGATCCGGTAGCCCTTTTCGCGGGCATAGAAATCGAGCTGCTTAAGGATACCCATAGCAAAGTCTCTGTACATGTCGCCGATAAAAACACAAATTTTCATGACACTATTATACTAGGCGTTCCAAGGCCTGAAAAGACGGTATTTACTGCACAGAGCGCCTTTTGACGGGCTCTCCTGACTGCGATTATACTCCGATAGTGTTTTGCAGCAAACAAGAAATTTGCAATATAAGGCCGATTTTTGATGTTTTTGTCAAACATTGATGATAATATTAGCGTAATTCTTTAAGGGAGGATTAAGAATATGTTCTGTAACAAATGTGGATGTGAATTGACAACTGATTCAGAATTCTGCAACAAGTGCGGCGCGCCGGTCGAAAGGTTCGCTGACGAACCCGAGATGACTTTGGAAGAAAGCATCACTTTTGCGGAAAAGTTCAAAGCCAGATACCTGAGTGTTGAAAAGCTTGCACGTGAGGTCGCTGATAATGAAGCAACGATCGCAAGGCCTGTAAGACAGACTACCGGACAATACTCGTTCTTCAGATTCTTCTGGAAGTATCTGATATTCGCAGCAGTAAGCTTCTTTGTCTGCGATATACTTGCACTTATCTTCTCATTCACCGAAGGAGGGCTCTATTTCTTCTTTGCCATGATGTTTATCTCACCGATCGCGGTCCTGATCATCGGCGGCATCAGAGCTTCCAAGAGACGCGATGAAGAAAACGAAGCCATATACAGGGGCAACGAGAGAGCATTAACGCAGAGAAAAGAACTGATCGAGAAGACCGCATCACTTAAGAAGGATCTTGCTGCCCGCAAGAGGTCACTCGAAAAGGATGAATACCAGATTCCCACATCCTTAAGGAAATCTTCTTCCATGACGCAGATAATTACGCTCCTTAGGTCGGGAAAGGCTTCAAATCTGACTGATGCTTACAGGATCCTGGGAAAATAATCTCCTGACTGTTTCTTCGACACTTCTGACCGCTCCGCTTGTCTCCATCACCGGATCATCAAGCGGGGCGATCTTTGTAAATCCCGCTTTAAGGCATTCTTCGTAGCCTTCACCTGTGATCCCGCATATTCCAATAACGGGCTTGCCGTATTTTACGCCTGCCTCCATGACCATAAAAGGAGCTTTTCCGTTAAGCGTCTGGCTGTCTATCCTGCCCTCACCGGTAATGACGATATCGCAGTCACGTATAAGATCTTCAGCGCCTGTAATATCCATTACGATCTTTGCACCTGACATTAATTCCGCACCGAGGATATTCTTTAAAGCAAAACTCATGCCTCCTGCCGCGCCGGTGCCGTTCTCGTAAGGATCAAAACCTGTAAGTTCAGCATAGTTTCTAAGCCAGCCGTCCATCTCTTCACAGGCTTTCTTCGACGCACCCTTCTGCGGTCCGTAAACAAAGCTCGCACCATCAGGTCCGCACAAAGGGTTGGTAACATCACTTGCCGCAATGATCTTTATGTCTTTGCAGATGAGACCGGAAAGGTCCGCCTTATAAAGGTCCTTAAGTCCTATGGCGCCCTGCTTTATCTCGTTGCCTTCCTTGTCCGTAAGCTTTGCACCAAGCGCCTGCAGCATGCCTGCACCGCCGTCATTTGTCGCGCTCCCTCCGATGCAGATAACGAGCTTTTCGGCACCATTTAAGACCGCATCCTTCATGAGCTCGCCGACTCCGTATGTTGTAGTCAGATAAGGGTCGCGCTCGTCTTCTTTCAGCAGTGTGAGTCCCGCTGCTTTTGCCATCTCGATATATGCGGTCCTGCTTACGGAATCAATGATGTAAGAAACTTCGATCGGCCTTCCGAGAGGATCAGAGACAGAGATGGTTTTCGTTATTCCGCAAATAAACGGAGCTATGGAATCTATCGTTCCTTCGCCGCCGTCAGCCAGCGGAAGCACGGTGACATCTGCGTCAGGACATGCACTCAGGATGCCGCACTTTACGGCATTTCCCGCTTCCATCGAAGTGAGGCTTCCTTTGAAAGAATCAACGGCAACAACAGCCTTTATCCCTGACATATCAGATCTTAAACCCGCCTTAAATCTTTATGCTGCCATTATACCTTAAACTTCCCTTGCAGGTTTTCTATGCCGTGGTTGTATAATTGTCTCCATAAGGCAGGTATGGCTAATGAGAAGGCTGGTATTCGGGATCCTATCACTCTTACTGCTCGGCATTGAAGTGCTGATCGGTCTTTTCGCGCACGGATGGGTAAGAAGCTATCTCGGTGATGTTCTGGTCGTCATACTGCTCTACACGATCGTAAGGACGATCATCCCGCATAAGATAAAGAAATGGTTCGTGCTGCCGACCATCATCCTTCTGTTCTCGTTCATCGTCGAATTTCTTCAGCTGTGGGGATTTTGCGACCGCTTCGGGATCACAAACGAGTTCCTCAGGATCATCATCGGAACAGGCTTCTCGTGGGTCGACATCGCATGCTACTGCATCGGCATCATACCTTGTTATCTAAGTGAATACCTGATAAGAAAAGGGCCGTCTCACTCCTAGAGACAGCCCTTCATTTATTGTTCGTTTTTTGCTTGGTTTATTCGCCAAACGGCACTTCAACCTTCGTTCCGCATGAAGCACAGAACTTAACGCCCGGCTTAAGCTGCTGGCCGCAGAACTCGCAGTACTGAACGCTCTGCTGAACGGGAGCCTGATAGGGATTATCGACATGTACGAATTCCTGAGGCTGAACGGGCTGGGTCTGAGGATTTACCATGTATGCAGGTGTGCCTGCGGGAGCATTGTAGTTACCGTAAACAGGCTGTCCGTTTGCCTGAGTGTATACCTGCGTGCTCGGATCGACGTAGTCACCTTTAGGTCCGAACTTTGCGCAAAGGAACGATATGAGCGCGCCGATTCCTGCAAAGCCGTAAGCAAAGAACAGATAGCCATAACCGAGTTCATTGCCTGTTATCCCGCTGTAGATACCGGCAACAAAAGCTCCCAGGATCTCCAAGCCGACCCAAAGGCTGATAGTAAGCGCGATATATCCGCCCGGTCTTCTTCCTCTTGCTATGGCATTCTTCTTGTTGAGTTTGCAAAGTGCGATGATACCAAATACCTCTAACATAGATTACCCCTTTTGTTTTTGATTATTTAGTCCTAAAAAACATAGTTGATTTTAACATTTTACTAAATAGATTTATACAGTCCGTTATTCTAAGATTAGATTATATTCCCAGATGTCATAGGAGGTACATTTATGGAAAAGATTTTCCATCTGAAACAGAACGGCACGACTGTCCGCACTGAAGTAATTGCGGGCCTCACGACATTCATGACAATGGCTTATATCATTGCCCTGAACCCTAACCTTTTGACCAACTTCGGAGCTAACGGCCAGGACCTTTGGAACGGCGTTTTCCTTGCCACCTGCATCGCTTCTGCGATCGGTACTTTGTGCATGGCATTCCTGGCAAACAAGCCTTTCGTAATGGCTCCCGGAATGGGTCTTAACAGTTTCTTCGCACTCGTTGCAGCCAACATTGCAATGATGACCGGAATGACATATCTCGAATCATTCCAAAGTGCTCTCGTCATCATCTTCATCGAAGGTATCATCTTCCTCCTTCTCTCACTCTTCAACGTGCGCGAAAAGATCGTTCAGGCAATTCCTCTTGGCGTACGTCTGGGTATTGGACCTGCCATCGGTCTGATGCTCATGAACATCGGCTTCGGTTCCAACGCAGGCGTCTTTGTATTCAACGATGACGGCTCTTCATCACAGTTCTTCGCAATGAGAGACTTCTTCGGAGCACTCACTGCAAATTCTGCAAGAGATACAATGACAACAGGCTATGGAATGATGGTTCTCACGGTAGCTACTATGTTCATCGGACTTTTCGCGATCGTTGCAATGAGCCACAAGAAGATCAAGGGCGCGGTCCTCTACGGCATGCTCATCGCATCGGTAGTCTACTGGGCAGGCGAAGCGATCTTCTTCAAGACAAATCCTTTCGCAAGCCTTGCTACAGCATCATTCGTTCCGCCTTTCGCAGACATGGCAAAGACAACCCTCTTCAAGCTTAATTTCAAGGGCTTTGCAGAGATCGGATGGTTTACGGTGATCACATTGGTAATCACATTCTGCATCATCGACATGTTCGATACTATCGGCACACTCGTCGGTACGGCATCACGTGCAAACATGCTCGACAAGGACGGCAATATGCCTAAGATGAAGGAAGCGCTCCTTTCCGACGCTGTCGGTACGGTAACAGGCTCCCTCACAGGTACATCAACAGTCACAACATTCGTCGAATCCGCTTCAGGCGTCGAGGCAGGCGGAAGAACAGGCCTTACAGCTCTTGTAACAGCAGCTCTCTTCCTGCTCTGCATGTTCATCGCTCCTATTGCTGCGATCATTCCGGCTGCAGCTACATCTGCCGCTTTGATCTATGTAGGAATCCTGATGCTCGCTAACCTCAAGGACATCGACTTTACCGATATCTCCCAGCTCCTCCCTGTAGGCATCATGCTCCTTGCAATGCCTATCTCCGGATCTATCGGACACGGTATCGGACTTGCCCTCATCAGCTACACACTTATCAAGGTATTAACAGGAAAGTTCAAGGAAGTATCCGTTCTCACATACATCCTCTCTCTGATCTTCCTCGTCAAGTTCTTCCTGGCATTCTGATACAGCTTAAAACTTAATGGTAAGGGCTGCTTCATAAAAGGAGCAGCCCTTATTCTTTGCTATAAGCTGATGTTGACTGATCTTGTTTCTGCTTTTCGCGATTTAGTCAACAAACAGTGAATACGCAAGGTAAGATGTGCCTTGTTGACTAAATTGGTACCTGTTTTTCGATATTTAGGTACCAAAACAGTCAACATTTGGCAAAAGTACCTGTTTGGTTGACTGTTTTAGCGAAAACAGGTACCTAAACTTATGCATGTTTTAAGTCTTCGAAAACAAGCAACAGTTCTTAACTGAAGATATCTCAGAACATTACCGGCACATAGCTCTGCTTATCGACATCGACTACGCCCTGCGTGAGAAGACGGAGCTTGGGGATAACGGGAAGCGCCGTGAATGCGAGCGTCATGAACGGATCTATGCCTTCATTAACGCCTAATTGTCTTGCCTGTTCCTTCATGACTCTTAGGATGTCTTCTACTTCATTTACATTCATTTCGCACATAAGGCCGCCTATGGGAAGAGGCAGTGATGAAAGGACTTTGCCGTCACAGACTACCGCCAGACCGCCGCCGTTCTCACGGACGGTATTTGCTGCAAGCGCCATGTCATCGTCAGTGCAGCCGGCGACGATAAGATTATGCGAATCATGTGCAACACTTGATGCAATGGCACCTTTCTTAAGGCCGTATCCGCTTACGAATCCGACACCGGTGTGGCCTGTTCCCTTATGACGTTCGATGACCGCGAGCTTGATGATATCCTTATCAGGCTCGGCCTGCTTAGAAGACGATTCCACGATGAGTTCTTCCGTAAGTATCTGACCGGGAATGACTTTTATCACACGCTTTTTTGTGCCTTCATCACGGATCTCAAGATCCGAAGGCTTTATCTCCCTGAGATTAAAGCTGTTGAATACACGGGGATACTTTTCCTTATCGATAGAAGGTGACTTTATCGCCCGGACATTCTTTCCGCCGTCGACGGTAAGACGACCGTTCTTGAAAACCTTCTCGACAGTGAATTCTTCAAGATCTGACAGGACGATAATGTCAGCGATATAGCCGGGTGCTATGGCACCTCTGTCCTTGAGGCCGAAATACATGGCAGCATTTAATGTCGCCATCTTTATGGCATTGAGAGGATCCTTTCCTGCTCTTATCGCTTTCCTGATTATGTAATCGATGTGGCCGTTGTCAATAAGATCACTGCCGTGTTTATCGTCGGTTACGAGCATGCAGCGGTCACAGTATTTATCATCGAAGAGAGGGAGCAGCGCTTCGAGATTGCGCGCAGCGGTGCCTTCCCTGATCATGATATACTGGCCCAGCTTAAGTTTCTCGATCGCTTCTTCTGCAGACGAACACTCGTGATCGGATCTTACACCTGCGGTTATGTATGCATTAAGATCTTTGCCCGTAAGGAACGGCGCATGACCGTCGATCCGTTTGCCGTAAGAATTTGCGCCCTGTATCTTCCTGATTATCTCTTCATCAGCTCTGACCGTGCCGAAAGAATTCATGAGTTCGGCTAGTCCTGCCACCCTTTCTTCCTTATAGAACGGTTCGAGTTCATCAGCACTTAATTCCGCACCCGATTCATCTAAAGGCGTGGCAGGAACGCAGGACGGAAGCATGAAGAAGATATCCACGGGAAGACCCGCACTTGCTTCGAGCATGTACCTTATTCCTTCTTCGCCTGCCACATTTGCTATCTCATGAGGATCTGCGATCACGGCAGTCGTACCGTGCGGTGCTACGGCTCCTGCAAACTCTGAAGGCGATATCATTGAACTCTCGATATGGATGTGGCCGTCGATAAGACCGGGGCATATTATCCTGCCTCCGACATCGATCTCCTCTTCCCCGTCAAACTCTCCGATACCGACGATATAGCCGTCTTTTATTGCTACGTCTCCTGATTCGATCTCTTTGGTAAATACGTTCACGATCCTTGCGTTCTTCAGCACAAGGTCCGGCGCCAGATCACCTCTGGCAGCAAGGATCATCTCTTTGATCTGATCATTGGAAAATATTTTATTCGTACTCATAAAAACTCCGGGGCAGCAGTTTATCTTTCTCTCTTGTGATCCTTATAGTAGTCGTCCTTGTCCTTGTACATCATCTCGTCAATGACGACCACGAGATCCTGATTGGCTTCCTTGCTGAAGTCGAAAACCCTTCCTCCGACTGCTGCGGAAAGCTTATAAGGCTTGCCGGATCTCTCGTTATATCTTTCAACTGCTTCCATTGTCTTTTGCTTATATAGAGCGATATCCGATTCTTTGCCTTTTCGAACGATCGCAATGAATTCGTCTCCTGCAAATCTGATGACAGTTCCTACGGCTCCGAAAACTTCGCTCAAGATCCCTGCAAAGGCTATAAGTGCCTGGTCACCTTCTTCATGGGAATAGTTGTCATTTATCTTCTTGAATCCGTTAAGGTCGAGCATGTAGGCAACGATCGTTTCCTTGCGCTTCTGATAACGCTTAAGTTCCCTGTCCAGCTCGAACCGGTTATAGATGCCGGTGAGCTTGTCAACATAGATGCACTCGTTCTGGAATGCAATGACTATGCCCGCAAGAGAGACCGCAAAGCATGCCGGCAGGAGCGAGATGCCGTACATGAAGGTCTGGCAGATCATGCCGAGAAGGATCGGCATAAGGAACTCAATGACCGGGAAATAACGGAGTCCGGGATTTCTTATTTTCGAGATAATGTAATAAACAAAACCATAGACGTTAAGAACTATGCCGGCCGCAATGAAGAACATGAAAAGTTCGCCTCTCCTGTACTCATTGTTCATATCGATCTTGAATACGATCGGCGTGAAAAGGTTGACTATAAGAAGCACGACCTGGATAAAGCATGCGATCCAGAACACGATGAACTTGCGGTGCGAAGTCCTGCTGTCGATATGCTTGACAATCATGTGAACAAGGAAGATGCCTACCAGTGTGTTGTACAGATACAGATAGGTGTTGCCAATAAGGAGCATCATGCGGTAGAACTGGAAACCCGCACCGAGCTTGCCGTCATAAAAAGCTACGAGCTGGTCAACGACGCAGTTTATAACAGACATTATGAGCATGCGCAGAAGGATATGGCTCTCCTCTTTACGGCCGGGCAGATTCCAGCCCCTTGAAACCAAGATGACCAAAAGGATAGCTACACCTAAAAAATCAGCTACTGTTACTGCATAAATGTCAATTATTGGTGTCATATTACGATTATACTACCCTCTTTCAAAAAAGGAATTTCCACATAAAAAAATCAAAGAAAAAGCGGCAGACATTAAAGCCTGCCGCTTGATAATATCAATTGAACCGACGACTGATTCAGATGAGTTCTGCGAGATCAGTGTACTCGATATCCAAAGCCTTGGAGACGTTCTTGTTGACGATCTTGCCGTCGTAGCAGTTAACGCCCAGAGCAATAGCCTTGTTAGCCTTGGCAGCTTCTTCGAGGCCTGATCCTGCGATCTGGAGACCGTAACGGAGTGTAGCGTTTGTGAGAGCGATAGTGGATGTTCTCGGAACTGAACCGGGCATGTTGCCTACGCAGTAATGAACGACACCGTCTTCAACGAAGATCGGATCATCGTGTGTCGTAACTCTTGAAGATTCACCGCATCCGCCCTGGTCTATTGCAACGTCTACGAATACTGCGCCGTTCTTCATCTCAGGCAGATACTTCTTCTTGAAGAGCTTAGGTGTGGAGCCGCCAGGGATAAGGACTGAACCGATGACGAGGTCAGCATCCTTTACAGCTCTTTCGACGTTTGTATCGTTGGAAACGAGTGTCTGGATGTGTGATCCGAATCTGTTGTCGAGCTCTTCGAGTCTCTTGAGGTTGACGTCTAAGATGGTAACATTAGCGCCCATGCCGACTGCGATCTTGCATGCGTTCATGCCGACCGTACCGCCGCCTAAGATAACAACGTTAGCCTTGGGAGTGCCGGGTACACCAGCTAAGAGAATGCCTTCGCCGCCGAACTTCTTCTCGAGATACTTGGCGCCTTCCTGAATGGAGAGACGGCCTGCGATCTGGCTCATGGGAGCGAGGCACGGCAGTGATCCGTCAGCTTCCTGGATGGTCTCATAAGCAACAGCTTTTACCTTGCCTGCAAGGAGAGCGTCTGTCTGCTCTCTGTCAGCTGCGAGGTGAAGATATGTATAGAGGATGAGTCCTTCTCTGAAGAGCGGATATTCTTCCGGAAGGGGTTCTTTTACCTTGACCATCATGTCGACGAGCGCCCAGATATCTGCGGCATTGTCGATTAATGACGCACCGGCATCGATGTACTCGTTGTCAGTAAAGCCTGAACCTACACCCGCGCCCTTTTCCATGTAAACATGGTGGCCGGCGGCAACATAGGCTCTGACATTGTCAGGTGTGAGGCCTACACGGAACTCGTTGTTCTTGATCTCTTTTACGCATCCGATCTTCATATTCCTTTTTCTCCTTGAGAAAGATTTTGGTCCGTTTTTCGCGGACATCTCCTATTATAAGGCATAGGGCTGCCGTTTTTGAATGGTGTTTTCAAAACACGAAAATGCGTAAGGAAAACTCGAATAAAATCATTTATACTGTCAGAAGGTGGCTAATTAAATTAAGGAGACTATAACTATGGAAGGTTATAAATTCTTTGATGAGAACGGCACATTCACACTGAAAGATCCTGATCTTTACAGCTATCTTTATTTTCCCGTCGGCGCTGCAAGCGGCATGATGGGATGTCTTACTCCCGAGCTTGGCGGCGACCTCAAGACTTCACAGAACACTTTCATATTGGAACCGGTATCATCCGATAATCTTCACAACAACCGCTCGACTAGGAACTTCTGGCTTTGGATGGAAGACGGCACGCTCATATCCGCGACAGGAGCTTCCGCTTCCCAGCACGCGAAAAAATTCACCGAAGAAAAGGACAAGGTTACTCTTCACGGCGGCCTTTTATGGCAGCAGGTGAACCGTAAGATCTCCGGTACGGATATTGAGACCGAGATCACAACGTTCGTACCCGTAAAGACTTCCGACAGGATCGAGCTTACCCGCGTAAGAGTCATAAACAACGGCTCTTCCCCTGTTACATTCACGCCTACTGCCGCTACGCCCATCTACGGCCGCTCTGCCGATAACATCAGAGACCACAGAAACGTTACGTCCATGCTCAACCGCATGAACGTGACTGAATACGGCGTTACCAATAATCCGACACTTACTTTCGATGAGAGAGGTCACAGAAGAAATAAAGTGGTCTACGGCTTCTTCGCCGCCGAAGGAGACTGTAAAAGGCCGGCTGCCTTCTGCCCTGTCGTCGAGGATTATATCGGCGAAGGCGGCTCTTTCGATAATCCGGGATTCCCTGCAACAGGGCTGCCTGCCTCAAAGCCCGGCGACCTCACCGACGGTTTCGAAGCCATGGGAGCTGCCATGTTCTTCCAAAAGACTCTGGCTCCGGGAGAATCTGAGGATTATTCTTTCGCGCTCGCGATAGATGACATAGACAAGCCCTCCGATACCGAGGAAGAGATTCTCGCAGTATCCGGCGCTCTTCAGACAATGGCTGTTAAATACCTGAATCCGGAAGCTTTCGATGCCGAATTCGCGAAAAACAAGAATTACTGGATCGACAGGAACAACGTCAGGTTCCACACCGGTGACGAGGCCTTCGACAACTGGATGTACTGGGTAGGCGTCCAGCCGATGCTCCGCAGGATCTACGGCTGTTCATTCCTCCCCCACCACGACTACGGCAAGGGCGGCAGAGGCTGGAGAGACCTCTGGCAGGACTGTCTGGCGCTGATAATCATGGACCCGTCTGACGTCAGAGGCATGCTCGTCGATAACTTCGGCGGCGTAAGATGCGACGGCACCAACGCCACCATAATAGGCAGCAAGAGCGGCGAATTCATCGCTGACAGGAACGGCATCACAAGAGTCTGGATGGACCACGCGATGTGGCCTTTCATGACCATGGACCTCTACATAAAGCAGACAGGCGACCTTAAGATCCTGGACGAGGCGGCGCCCTACTTCATCGACCGTCAGGTAATGAGAGGCGAGGAACTCCTCGATAAGGATACCGACCTTAGCGGCGTTCATTCTGAGGGAACGGTCATGGAGCACCTCCTGCTGCAGAATTTCGCAGCCTTCTTCGACGTCGGTGAGCACGGCCACATGAAGCTCAGAGGCGCCGACTGGAACGACGCGCTCGACATGGGCAAGGACAAGGGCGAGAGCGTGGCCTTCACGGCAGCCTATGCAGGCAACTACAAAAAGCTCGCATCTATTCTAAGAGAGTACAAAAAGGTCTCCGGAAAGTCTTCCATAGAGGCCTGTGAAGAGCTCGAAATGCTCCTCGGCGTGTACGATGCGGATAAGCTCCAGACCGTGCTGTTGAGCTATTGTAACAATGTTAAAACAGGTTTTAAGGGCACAAAGAAGTCCTTTGACATCGACCTGCTCGCAGATGATCTCGACAAGAAGGCTGACTGGATAATCTCCCACATCAGACAGACCGAATGGTTCACCGACAGCGAGGGCTATTCCAGATATAACGGCTACTACGACAACAGCGGAAACGCATTGGAGAAGAACGGCGATAAGCACGGCCGCCCTGCCATGATGCTCACGGGCGAAGTGTTCACGGTCATGTCCGGCGTTGCGACCGAAGAGCAGATCGCTGATATTGTTAAGTCCGCCGACAGATACATCTACGATCCTTCGATCGGAGGTTATAAGCTCAATACTGATTTCGGAGAGATCAAGACCGATATGGGCCGTATGTTCGGCTTCTCCTACGGCCAGAAGGAAAACGGCGCGGTCTTCTCGCACATGACCGTCATGTTCGGCAACGCACTTTATTCCAGAGGCTTTAAGGAAGAAGGCTGGAAAGTCATCGGCACGCTCTACCGCCATGCGACAGACTTTGAGAAGAGTAAGATCTATCCCGGCGTTCCCGAATATTTCGATCCCAAGGGCAGAGGCGTTTACCACTACCTCACCGGCGCGGCAAGCTGGCTCATGCTAACAGTCTTAACGGAAATGTTCGGCATAAAGGGCGCTTACGGTTCGATGGTATTTGAACCGAAGCTCCTGCCTTCGCAGTTCGACTCTGAGGGCAAGGCTTCCGTCAGCTTCGAATTCAACGGCAAACCGGTCACGGTAGTTTATAAGAAAGATGTGAACGCTTCAGCGGTAAAGTCGATCACGGTCGACGGAGTGCTCATAAGCGAAGGCGCAAATGTGCTCCCCAAGGACAAGATAGGCAGCGTGATCGAGATAGAACTCGACTGATACGAGTGTTTTTATTGGTTGATGAATGGTGAAGGCCGCGGTTAAACGACAGGCTTGGCTCCTTTGAAGGCCGCGGTTTTCGAGGCTGTCAAATTGTAGCTATAATTGTTGCTCTTTGTGTCCGCTTAGAAGGCAACAAATGAGGCAACATTGGCCATGTTGCTCCAAATGTTGCTCTTTGTGTCCGCTTAGAAGGCAACAAATCCTTAACTGGCGCATTCAGGCCAGGTTATAGCAGCCGCGTTCAGACCCTGTTATACGTATCCATGTTGCCCTGCCAGGTGACGGTGATCCTTGAGCCGCCGAAAGCGAAGCAGTATTCCCAGCCGCCGTTATCGTCGGCACTTCCTACCTGGGAAGCAAGGGTCCTGTCGGCATTGTCGTATTCCATATCGTAGTCGAACTTCTCGAGAAGACCTTCTTCAAAATGGTAGAACTCGACCTTGAAGCCTTTGTCAGTCACGTCATAGATCGTGAAATGCTCTTCCGTTTGAGCAGACTGATAAGAACCTTCCCAGCCTTGGGGCTTGGTCTCGGCAGTGGTAACTGTTGTATCTTCGGTCTTTTCGATGACAGATTCGGGATCTTGGTTGCCGCAGGATGCAATGGACAGTGCCATGCCGGCAGCAAGCAGTGTAGCCAGTAATCTCTTCATGTTTCTTTCTCCGTGTTTTTCGCTCAGGCACAATTATATACGACTTGAAGTACTCAAGTGAGCGAAGTTTGAGGGAAAGCTTCCCGTACAATTGAAAACTGCCTGAAAAACTCCTACAATAACTTCGCTGATATTAATAAGGGATGGATTAGTTGATAAATGGGTCTCTTGAAGAAAAAGTCTTTGTGGCTCAGCGCGTTGTTCCTGCTTATTCTCGGCGGCGCGACCATATATGTCGTCTACAAAGAGCTTAAGGGTCAGGACATTTGGGGGACGCTCAGGAACGCCGATATACGGTGGGTATTGGCCGCTGTCCTGGCGATGGCCGTCTATGCGGTATGCGACGGCATAAATATCAGCAGATGCTTAAAGCTCGCGGGATATAAGATCACCTTCGCGCAGATGATGAAGTATTCATTTGCAGGATTCTTTTTCAGCTCGATAACGCCGTCTTCGACAGGGGGACAGCCCGGCCAGCTCTACTTCATGGCAAAGGACAAACTTAAGGTATCGCACAGTGCATTTACGCTCCTTTGTGCGCTTTTGAGCTTCCAGTGTGCGGCGGTATTCCTGGGCGTCGTCGGCGTCATCTGCTCACGCGGCGAAGTCTTTAAGCTCCAGGGCAGATTTGCTTACGTCTTCCCTATCGGATTTGCATTAAATCTTGCGATAATCGCATTTCTTATCTGCGTTCTCTTTACGAGAAAACTTGCGGGCTTCTTCATCGGGATCGGGCTTAAGTTCATGAAGATGCGCGGCATAAAGCCCGGCGAGAAGTTCAAGTTCTTAAGGTCTTTCGCATCTTACAGAAAAGCGGCTGCTCTCCTCAGGAAGAACAAGTTCGTATTCGTTAAGATGCTCATTACTTCACTTGTGCAGCTGGTGCTTTTCCACACGGTGACTTTCCTCTGCGCACATGCCGTAGGATGCACCGGACTTGACTGGTTCACGGTCCTCCGCACGCAGGCGTCGCTCTTCATATCGGTATCTTCGTTGCCGCTGCCGGGCGCTGCAGGCGTCACGGAATACGGCTATGCGCTGTTCTATGCGGATCTTATTCCGGCAGCTTTATTGGGAAGCGTTATGCTCCTGTCGCGTTTTGTAAGCTTTACATTGCCGCTTGTGATAAGCGGATTGGGATTGGCTGCCCTCTCGGTCAAGCCTTCGAAAAAATGATCAGTTGAATCCGAAGAGCTTTCTTGCTATCTGGTAACCTAAACGGTGCACGGGATAGCATATCCAGTGCGGCCATTTGCGGACGGGACCGATCATGTGCTTTGTAAACGGGCCTTTGGTGATCCACTTGTAGTATTCGGGACGCCTTTGCTCGATCTCATCCAGGAAAGACTGCATGACCTGTTCGTCTTCTTTTGTGTGAAGACGGAGCAGGAATGAGACTGTCGCAAGCGTGACTATCTCCGTGTAGTAGTATAGGTATTCGCGCTGTGCCTTGTTCTGCAAAGAATCCGTATCAAGTTCATAGAGCATAAGGCGGTTGACCTTAAGCTGCTGATCCATGCGGCTCAACATGACCTTCTCATTTACGGACTGGTCTTCACGGCCGATGAAATAACGGTAAAGATCGACATCAAGGTAGTACATCTTCTCTACCTTCATCATGGGGTAGCATACGAAAAGATGATCTACATAGAAAGTGTGCTTGGGAAGCTTCATTCCGCTGTTTCTGGCAAGCTCGGTGCGGTATGTCGCAGAGTGCATCAGGATATAAGAACCTGTCGCCCACTTGCCGACTTCATCCCATCCGAAGAGCCTGCCGACAGGAAGTGTCTTGCGGTAATTGATCGGACATCTCTTGCCCTCATTGACCTTCTCATAAACATAGTTGGTAATAACGAGATCTGCAGCCTTTTGGGGATCACGCATCTCCTCAAGAACATTTAAAAGCTTGAGCAGTGAATCCTTTTCGAGCCAGTCGTCTGAATCGAGCACTCTGAAATAAAGGCCTGTAGCTGCGCTAAGACCTGCCATTACAGCATCGCCGTGACCGCCGTTCTCTTTCCTAATAAGACGGACGGTATCCGGATATTTCTCTATATATTCCTCAGCGATCCCGGAAGTATCATCTGTCGAACCGTCATCAACAACGATTACTTCCACCTGCTCCTTACCCGGCAGAAGGCTCTCAATAGCCCTTCTGACATAATCCTGCGAGTTATAGGAGGGGATCGCCACAGTTAAAAGCTTTTGCATTAACCCGAACTACCCTTTCCACAATAAACCGATAGTCATTATATCATCAGGAGCGAAAAGTTCTACCTTTGAGAAAAATGTATATTATGTTTGATACAAATGCCTCTGTTTATCAGACATTATCCGGCTTTCTTGCGCGGTTTTCTTAATGTTCCCAAAAGGATCTCGACACCTGCCAGAGGAATAGCGGTAATAAGGCCGGCAACAAGTATCCTGCCCTTGATCTCGTTGTTATAAGATCCTACCCATGCTTTCGTAAATTCTGCTGAACAGTAATTCGAAGCAGGATATCTATACATAAGTTCCATCTGAAGATTTGAAGCATCAGACTTATTCTTTGTGGTTATCAGCATACTCACATCTGATGTGGCATCGTCTTTTACAAGATAATCGTGAAGCTTTTTATTGAATTCTTCCCACGTCTCCGGATCGTACTCGTAATACAGGAAATAATCCGGCTCTTCGCTGACCTGCTCGACTTTTTCCTTGCTTATTCTGAAGACAACATATTTCGAATTTGGGAGCCTGGCATCATGAGGGATCTCAATGCCGAATACCGATCTCATGCCTGACGGGTCTCCGTAAAAGACGTATGCATCATACGGAACTGCAGCCTTAAGGGTCTCTCCTGAATTGATCCTTTCACAGAACTCGGAGAAAGCGGCATCGTCAAAAATGAAAAGGCTCTTGACCCCGTCCATTTGAGAAATGTCAGGCACTGTTTCATAAGTAATAAGAGCCGTATCATCAATAGGCTCAATGCCTCTTGCTTTGGCATATCTCTGATTCAGTTCGCCGAATTCCCTGTCAACCGCATATACATAGAGCGAGCTTGAATCAGGAACTTCGTCCGTACTGCGGTTTATGATGCAGTAAATGCCCGCAGCGGCTCCGAATACGAAGAAGGCCGTGACCGGGATCACTATCATCAGTATCAATAAAACTTTCGAACGCATAAGATCTACCCCCTGCTGATATTTATCAGCAACAAGCATTGTACCATTTTTTTATTGATATAATTGCATTAACAATTAACAGAAAACTTAAGGAGGCTTAACACATGACCAGATGGGAGTTCTTTAAATCATCCAAAATGCGCACGATCAGCAAGAACATCTTTACATGTGCAGTCTTAGGCTATGTCCTTTCAGGTCTTACCCTGTATCTGAACGTGATAAAGAACGGACTGTATTCATCGATTCCCACGGTTGTAGTCTTGCTTGCATGCTCGCTCCTGATCCATCTT
>Ga0310695_10002164_pt1 | contig 42414 bp, 37 predicted proteins | sample RumenRJG_04DNA_FD_203882 | JGI IMG/M metagenome (GOLD analysis project Ga0310695, IMG submission 203882) | Bovine rumen microbial communities from Lethbridge, Alberta, Canada - RJG_04 (v2) (version 2) | ecosystem: Host-associated > Mammals > Digestive system > Stomach > Rumen | place: Canada... | reverse complement strand
CGGAGTTACTGGAAGAGATTGAGAGCGAAAATCTCTATCAAGTATTAGTCACGGTGGACGGGCGTACCTTGAAAATCGTCCTGCTGAAAATGCAGGGGTATTCCACAAAGGAGATTGCCCCGCTTGTTTTTCACCTGACACCCAAGGGAGGCAAATCATGAAACGACAAGTAAAAAACATCATCAGTGCGGCACTGATCGCCGCCATGGTAATCCCGATGAGCGCCTGCTCATCCAAGGACGCTTCGAAGCCGAAGGACACCGGTGATTCCGGAAAGGCTACGAAGACAGAGACAGAGGCAGAGGGTAAGGTATTAAATATCCAGTGCTGGAACGAGGAGTTCAAGAGCAGGGTGACAGACCACTATCCGGGATATGAGAAGACCGGAGATAACAGCGGCAAGATCGGAGATGTGACAGTGAACTGGATCATCACACCGACCAAAGACAATGCATACCAGAATAACCTCGACAAGATCCTGCCGGAGAATGCTAACGCCAGTGCGGATGACAAGGTGGACATCTTCCTGATGGAGGCCGACTACGCATTAAAGTATGTAAACAGTGATACAACAATGGCACTGAAGGATATAGGAATCTCGGATGATGATCTCGCTGACCAGTTCGACTACACGAAGGACATCGTAAAGGATTCGAACGGAGCCATCAAGGGAGCTTCATGGCAGGCATGCTCGGCCGGTATGATCTATAACCGCGAGGCTGCCAAGGCTGTGCTGGGAACAGATGATCCGGCGAAGGTTCAGGAGGCTGTTTCAGACTGGGACAAGTTTAACGAGACAGCAGCCAAGGCCAAGGAAAAGGGCTACAAGATCACATCGACTGTAAATGATACCTACAGAGTTTACTCAAACAATGTATCCGCACCATGGGTTACGGACAACAAGGTAGTAGTAGACGCTAATATAAAGAAATGGGTCGATGACTCGAAGAAGCTGGTAGACGCCGGCGAGACCACTACCGCAGACCTCTGGTCAGATGACTGGAGCAAGGGATTCTTCCCGGAGGGCAAGGTATTCTGCTACTTCGGACCTGCATGGCTTATAAACTTCTCAATGCACGCAGACGAGGACGGATCAATTGCCAACCAGGGCGGCTGGGGCTACTGCAACGGACCTCAGAGCTTCTACTGGGGCGGCACCTGGATCGCAGCAGCTACAGGCACTGATAACCCGACTCTTGTAAAGGATATCATCCTGAAGATGACTACAGATCAGACAATATTAAAGGATATCGCAACCAAGGATTCCGACTGTGTAAACAGCAAGACAGTGCTCTCTGATCTGGCAAGCGACAGCAGCTTCGGAAACAAGATCCTCGGAGGACAGAATCCGTACAAGGAGCTTGAGGCAGGAGCAGAAAAGGTCGATATGTCGAATATCTCGAACTACGATCAGGGCTGCAACGAGGAGTTCCAGGCAGCTATGAAGAACTACTTCGATGGCAACGCTTCCTATGAGGATGCATTGAGCCAGTTCAACACAGCTATCGTGGAGAAATACCCTGACCTGACCACAGACTAAGACACCAAAGAAATAAGTAGAGAGGCGCCCTGCCCTGCAGCGGGGCGCCTGAGACAGACCGGAGGGAAACTATGAGCAGAAAACTCAGTCACACACAGCGGGTCAACCGGTGGGGCTATATTTTCCTTATTCCATTTCTGTTGGCCTTTGTTATTTTTCAGCTGATACCGCTTATAAGCACCATCTATAACAGTTTCTTTGAAAATTACATGTCTGGCTTAACGCACATAGGGCCAACCTTTGTGGGTCTGGAGAATTATAAAAAGCTGCTTTCGGGCGGTGAACTTCTGCAGTACACGAAAAACACCATGATCATGTGGATACTGGGTTTTGTGCCGCAGATACTGATATCACTTCTTCTTGCAGCGTGGTTTACAGACCCGTCTCTCAGACTTAAGGGACAGAGATTTTTCAAGACGGTGATCTATCTGCCGAACCTGATCATGGCATCAGCGTTCGCGATGCTGTTCTTCACTCTTTTCTCGAATGTGGGACCGGTGAACTCGATTCTGGTGAGCACCGGGATTCTCCGCCATCATTTCGAATTCATGTCCCATGTGGGAAGTGTCAGAGGACTGGTAGCCCTGATGAACTTCCTGATGTGGTTTGGTAATACGACCATCCTGTTGATGGCAGGAATGATGGGAATAGATACCAGCCTGTTTGAGGCGGCTGAAGTGGACGGCGCTACTGCCGGACAGATTTTTAGAAAAATCACGCTTCCGCTATTAAAGCCTATATTCGTATATGTGCTTATTACATCACTGATAGGCGGACTGCAGATGTTCGATGTGCCGCAGATCCTCACTAACGGAACCGGAGATCCGATGAGATCCTCGATGACTCTTATTATGTGGCTCAACAAGCATCTGTACAACAGAAACTATGGCCTGGCCGGAGCGCTTTCGGTACTGCTTCTTATCATTACCGGAATCCTAAGCCTTATCGTATTTAAGGCAACGGCAGCCAAGGAAGTGGATTAGAAAGGGGTGATGATATGATTGATGAAAGAGATATCCAGGATCAGGATATAAATCTGGGCGCACCGAATAAGGGTGCAGCATCTGTCAGAGTCAGACGGATAGTGGCATACATAGTGCTTATCCTCCTTTCTATCCTCTGTCTGGTGTGGTTCTACATCCTCTTTATAAATGCGACCAGAAGTAACGGAGACTTGAGCCGAGGCTTCAGGGCTTATCCGAGTGACAGGCTGTTTGTGAATCTGAACAACCTATTCCACGGAACCCTTCCTGTGGCAAGGGGCATGCTGAATTCGCTTATCATAGCGGCACTATCGGCAGTGCTTACCACCTATTTCTCGACGATGACAGCTTACGCTATACACGCATACAGATTCAAATTCAGAAAAGCGATATTCGTATTCATTCTTGCAGTGATGATGGTTCCGACACAGGTATGTGCGCTGGGATTCCAGCAGATGTGTCATAACATGGGGCTGGAGGACTCATACATACCGCTGGTTCTTCCGTCAGTCGCCGCTCCTGTCGTATTCTTCTACATGAAGCAGTACATGGACTCGAATCTTCCGAGCGAGCTTCTCGAAGCCGCGAGGATGGACGGCGCAGGAGAGATAGGGATATTTAATATCATAGTGGTTCCTATGATGAAGCCGGCGATAGCTGTGCAGGCGATATTCGCCTTCGTAGGTTCCTGGAACAACTACTTCATGCCATCCCTCCTCCTTCATAAGGATGAGATGAAGACACTGCCTATCCTTATCGCACAGCTTCGTGCAGCTGACTGGCTGAAGTTCGATATGGGACAGGTATATGCGATGATAGCCTTCTCCATATTCCCGGTTATCATAGTATATCTGATCCTTTCCCGCTACATCGTAGGCGGCGTCACAGCCGGAAGCGTAAAAGGCTGATCAATAAGCTGATCCCCTTCTATTTTTCCATATTTTCCCCGATTTGCTTCGGCGAATCGGGGAATTTTATTTTGACAAAATAAAGATTACTTTTCCGGTAAAATTTGTTATAATAATGGAAACTCAGGAGGTGACAAATGGTGTCTGGTAGTAAGAAAAGCAGCGCTGCAGCGAATGCTTCATCTATAAAATACGGGGCAGGTAGTACGACCATGCTCTCTATCAGATATCTGCTGCCTCGGATCATAGTGGCTGTCTTTGTCGTGGTCACAGTGATAGACTGCCTGACGCTTGCCGCAGGTCTCGGAAAGGTGTCCGGGATCAGGGAGATAAAGGACTATAAGGTCAGGGTGCTCTATAAGGATGGGAGGAGCGCCTGGTATAATCAGGACTACTATCCGGTTCTTAATGCAGGTGATACGATCACCTACTATCTGATGGTGCCGGAGGATATGAATCCGGATAATTATTCACTCTGCTTCTATCAGTACCACTCTGTCATCTCTGTGAGGGTGGACGGTAAAGCAATCTTGCGGCGGACGCATCGGCGTGGCAGCTTTCCTCGAAGAGGCTTTTCTATGTGCTTTTCGCGAATACCCAGATCTGCAGTGTCAGTGAATATGTGACTCTGTACAGCTGCCTCGTGCCTCTGTTTCTCTTTCTGGGAGAAGAGCACACCGATATCAGGATGCGGCGGATATACAGGGGTGCGGCATCGGTGCTGGGGTCGATTTTTGCGGTCGTGATGACGCTGCACCTGACGGGGATCAGGCATCTGGTGTGGTTCGAGAGCACGATATACACGGCAGAGGTCATCAGCATAGTGCTTACGATGCTGGCGGAGATAGTGATAAGCAGAGATGGCAGGACTGAGCATATGAGGGTGATAAGAAACGGGTATATGGCTGCAGGAGTGCTCGCGATAGTACAGATGGCATCGCTTACAGCCAGTGCCAAGCTGCCGCCCAATAGATTTACGATATTGCTGTCGAGGAGCGATATGATCTCTATATCTATCATAGTCATGCTCTGCGATTTCGGCTTTATACTGGTGCAGGGACTGGTGCGCTCCAGCATCAAGCTCGAGGAGGAAAAGCAGGCCGAGTACATGGCATATCATGACCTGCTCACCGGTATGCATAACCGTGCCTACTGCGAGAGAGCCATGGATGAGATCACCATAGAGAACGCCTATGCGATATTTTTCTTCGATGTCGATCATCTGAAGATGGCCAATGACAGATACGGACACGAGATCGGCGATATGCTGATCTGCGCCACAGCCAGGATGATCTCGATGGCGGCAGGCGGCATCGATGCCTTCGCCGGCAGATGGGGAGGAGATGAGTTCATTATGGTATTGCGGGATATAAACAAGCTGTCTCTTGTATCGAGGCGGCTTGATGAGGGGGTTAAGGCCGTAAATGAGAGCGGAATATTCGAGTTTGACTTTTCGGTATCCTGCGGCACGGCCATGCACTTCCCGGGTGATGAGGAGGATATATCCGCAGTCAGGATTCTGGCTGACAAGAGAATGTACGAAAATAAGGCTCTGCACCACGCGTCGCGGGTGTAAAAATTTTATGAAACGGTCTTTGTCGCCTTGCTTTTAGGGGTTTAATTCCTTATTTTGATTTTTTTGTAAAATTCTGGTAAAATAACAAAGTTACACTATATTTTAAGGAGTAAAAAATGCAGGAAAACAAGATGGGCGTCATGCCTGTAAAAAAACTGATAGTAAACATGTCTGTGCCTATGATGATCTCTATGCTCGTCCAGGCACTTTACAATGTGGTTGACTCAATCTTTGTCGCTATGCTGTCTGAGAATGCCCTGACAGCTGTTACGATAGCCTTTCCGCTGCAGAACCTTATGATCTCGGTCGGAGCAGGTACGGGAGTAGGTATCAATGCCATGCTGTCCCGTGCTTTAGGCGAGAAGAAGTTTGAGAAATCAGATTCGGCCGCGAATACAGGCGTTCTGCTGGCTTTCTTCAGCGCGCTGGCCTTCCTGATTATCGGCCTTACCTGTACCGTGCCTTTTATCAACACCCAGACGAATGATCCAAAAATCCGTCAGCTCGGATATACATATCTCAGGATAGTGACCACCATCGGTATCGGAGTATTCATGCAGATCACATTTGAGAGACTGCTGCAGTCCACCGGACGTACTATGCTTTCGATGGCATCACAGATTACCGGTGCCGTGATAAATATCATATTTGACCCGGTCTTTATTTTTGGTATTGGTGTCTTCCCGAAGATGGGAGTAGCCGGCGCTGCCTACGCTACGGTGATGGGGCAGTGTATAGCGGCTTGCCTCGGTCTTTTCCTGAATCTGCGCTTCAACAGCGAGCTGCATTTTTCCCTGAAAAAAATAATAACGCCCCATGCCAGGGTGATCGGGCGAATCTATGCGGTAGGTGTCCCGTCCATACTCATGATGGCAATCGGATCAGTCATGACATACTGCATGAATATGATCCTCAAGGCGTTCTCATCTACAGCGATCGCTGTATTTGGTGCCTATTTCAAGCTTCAGTCTTTCTTCTTTATGCCGGTATTTGGTCTGAATAATGGTATGATTCCGGTTCTCGCCTATAATCTCGGAGCAAAGAAGAAGGACAGAATAAATGGAGCTTTAAGGTTCGCCTTAAAGCTTGCTGTCGCAATAATGCTCTGTGGAACCCTGGTATTTGAGCTGTTCCCGAGGCAGCTGCTTTCACTTTTCTCACCATCTGCTGAGATGATAAGGATGGGAGTCCCTGCATTAAGGACCATTGCCATACATTTCCCGATAGCAGCCTGCGGCATTGTGATGGGTTCGATTTTCCAGGCTTTCTCAAGAAGCATCTATTCGCTTTTTGTATCACTCGGAAGACAGCTCGTCATACTGGTCCCTGCAGCATGGCTCTTAGCTCAGACCGGTAATGTAAACAATGTCTGGTGGTGCTTCCTTATTGCGGAGTGTGTATCATTTATACTGTCGCTTACCTTCTTTAAAAAGGTCTACAGAGAAGAGGTTACGGACAGGCTTTAAGGCTTTGAACAGAATGTTCAATGCTTTAACAGCTAAAGGTCAGATCTGAAGCTTATCGCAGCTTCAGGCCTGACCTTTTCTTTATATGTTTTCAATGATCTTGTATTTGGCGTATAAATATATCTTTGTAAAGTATAATTAAGTATGTTCTTAAATTTATACAATATATATAAATAATATAAGATATAATAAACTTAGGAACCGGAAACGTGAACAATGAACAATGAACAATGAACACAGTGGGGGAGTCGTAGTGTCCCCCACAGAGAGGAGCCGAAAATGGAACTGCTGATTTTTGAAATTGTGGGAATGGGAATAATGATAACAGTGAATTTCCTAGTCGTGAAATATCAAAACCACCTATTTTTTAAATCACTGGACGAGAGACTAAAGAGACTAGAGGAGAAGAAAGAAGAGGGCAAAGAGGGCGATTTCTTTCACAAGGCGTAAAACTACGCAGGGGGCATCTGGTTGCCCCCTACGGCTTGCGCCTACCCCTGTCAGAGAGCAACAAAAAAGCGGGGTCCGAACAAGTTCGGAAGCCGCTTTTTCTTATGCTCTTTTTTTTCGGTGCTTTATGATCGCCGTTCCCATGCCAAGGTTTTTAAGTATTCCTTCATAAACATCGAACCATTACTACACAAGCAACGAAACCACTGTTCTTGATGATTTCTAGCATACCGCGCCAACTCACAGAAACTATAACAGTCGTTATCATCACAAAAATCCATCATTTCCGCGATTACAGAAAATTTGTCAGACGGAAGTTCTATAAGTGTTTGATAATCTGCTCCGCCGTATTGCGTACAATCCAAAATCGGATACTGAAACTTCTCAGGGTTGTCGAGGTGGCAGAAATAACGTGCCTGTCCTCTTACGTTTTTCACCGCCTGACACTTAATCGCCCCGATGCTATCAAAAACTTCTTGCGCCTGGTCAAAAGTCTTAACGCCGTCAAACATAATCATAATATGATAATGTGGCTTTTTCGGTTCTCCATCTGGATTAACATCCTTATTATGCAAAGGTGAAACGACACAAGGAACGCATTGTTCTCCCAGTATCTGGCGCCAATTTTCTTTTAAACTCTCCGGATAGCCTATAGAGACATAGTTTCTAGTTCGTTTTACTGCCATTTATTGCTCCTTTCTCTTTTCCGGCTCCGGTTCCCCGTCCTTGCTTTCGCTCTGCTCAAGCTGTCCGCGGAAGTCGGAGCCGTCAAAGAACGAGGTAGCATAAGAGTCGTAAATCGAAGCGAATTTTTTACTATAGCGGAACATGGAAGATGAAAGTTTCATCTTCTGCTGATAGTAAAGACTAACTTTAACAAAAAGCGTCGGGGCGAAAAATAGCAATCGCAACAGTAGACCGCGCCAACCATAGTTATTTATTTTTCTGTGTATTACCTGAGTTTCGACCAAAGCGCGTATTTGTTTATCTAACATCGTGTCTATCTGACACGCCATGATAATGCAGTAGCCGTAGTGTCTGTGACCGGAAAAAAACCTGATCCAATCTTTACGACCTTTGCTTGACCAGTCACGACTATTAAAATAAATCTGCGCTTCGTCTATGAATAGTAGAATAGTATCTTCTTTAACCGGACGACCATGCCAATATTCATTGGCAAAATCGACAAGGTGAGAGACTGTCAACTCATCGTCACGCCAAAACTGAAAATTCGCCATTTTCTTTGGTGGAAGAGTAACAGGAAAATTACAGATGACCGGATGACTCGTTGACTGATACCATATTACACGAGCCATATCTAAAGACTTTCCGGATCCGGGAGTTCCAGTATATAAGTAAATCATTTCTGCACGCCTTTCTAAATTACTTTAAACCAACAATACCCGAAACCCAGCGGACTGCAAGCCACACGCCCCAGGCTGCAAGGATAGCAGAAAGCAAATCTATCGCGAGTCCACACGGAAAGAACCAATTAAGGTTTCGTATCCACTTAGGTTCTATGACAGAAGTATCTGCGACAAGATACTTCTGCACAGGAGAATCAGGCAACTTGCTGAAAACAAACAACGCTCCTTTTTTAAGAATAGTAAAAAAATTCATTGTATCACCTCACTTGACGAAAAACGCCCAACAGATACCGACCGCGAATAAGAGAAAGAGCATGACACGACAGACCTTTGCGACCTTATTCCAGATGTCCGTGTTAAAATCAACCACTATAGGTTTAGTAGTTACTGTATAGCCACCCCAACCGGAACCCTTTGAAATAACCGGGTAATCTATCGTTACCGCCGGAGCTTCCGGAGACGAATTAAACAACTTGAAAATATAGAGAACATCCCAGGGCAACGAGAACGGGAACTTCTTTTTAAAATCTATAGCTTGATGAAAATCCGGTTGTATGAAAGGGAGAGTCTTCCCGTCTCCGCCTATCTCCGTGTTATTTTCTATGTTATATTGCTTTAGGTTTAGTATCTTGTTAAGCGTCTGCGACAATTTCTTAATCTGTACTTGCAGTTTCTTGTACTCGTTATAGTTAAATTTTTTCGTAGAGTTTATATCCGTATCCTTGATTATTATCTTGACACCGCCAGAGCCGTCACCATCACCATGTATCAAACGCCACGGAACTTGGATAGGTTGCGGAACATACGGCACCGGCTTATCTTTTCCGTCTCCATCATCATCATTGTTCGGGTCTCTGTAAGGTTTAGGAAGATTACCGCCGTATGTATCAATAACAGCAGGAAGTTGTTTTTGATTTTCTAAGTCTTTATAAGTAGGCAACGGTTTTATATCTACTTTTTCACCATTATCAACAATATCTGTCCAAAAAGATGAGGGATTATCTATAATATAAGATTTTATATCATCCAAAGAATGCCATTCATAAGCCTTAAAATTACGAGGACCACGCCAATCAATAAAACCATGTCTGGGATGGTCAGGATAATAATAATACATCTTATAACCTACAGAATTATCACTAAAAACACGTTTTTCATAAACAAGCACACAAAGTCCAAAAGCACTACCAAAAGTACTATCGCTAAAATAAGATATACCGCAACATTCAATAGGACAACTACCGCTTTCCCACTCATTAGATCTTGAAGGATCTAAAGAAAAAAGATAAGATTGTAATGCTTCCGCGGAGATATTACCATCAGAATTATATTTAATGTTTGCAGAACCACCAGAAGACCACTGTTTTGCAACATCTGAACTCTTAGCATTTAACCAGTCATACACCGCGGAACCGACATCACCTACTAAATCGAGAGTTCCGGATTTTAGGTTATCCCACCATTCATTAACTTTGGCTTCTGCGATACCTTTACCGACAACGAGCCAGTTTTTTAAATCGCGCGTTTGACCATCGTAGAAGTCTTTGAGTCCTGACATTGCATTAGACTTCTGTTCGTCTGTGTAGCCCTGGAAACCGCCGTAATAGTTCGCGGAGTCGTGAGTAAAAAGACCCTCTAACGCCCACAGGTGCATCATGTATTCCCATGATAACATACCCTCTGCACCAGTAGCAGATGCCGGAACCGGACGAGCGATAAAAGGAATTGCGACACATGAAAAGACAAGAGCGCACGCAATTATAAAACTTGATATTCTTTCTTTCATGTTTTACACCTCATGTCTAAAAAAGACCGCCCGAAGTCGAGCGGTCTATACAAATAACGGAAATAGTAAGACTTGATTAAGCCTTGCTAGTAACCTTCTTAAAAATCTTGATACCAACAACTATGAGCAGTCCGGCACCGAGGACAGGAAGAGCGATAGGAGCTATTTTTGCGATAGCTGAAAGAATGTCGTCCTTGATAGATGTAAACGCCGTTACCATCGACTCGGTTATAGAGCCATTAGTAGAGCTACCAGTTGATGCCGCAAATGCAGTAACACCGGAAGTAATAAGAGCAGTTCCGACTGTTCCGGCTCCGAGCATCAGGCGTGCCGAATTTTTCTTGACAAGAGTTCTTACTTTAGAAAACATAGTTTTTTCCTTTCCACATATCACGATTTTACGATATGCTTAAAAATATCAACAACAAAATTTATACCTAAGCAGAAGAGGGCAATCAGAAGACCGCTAGCAAAACCCCGGAATGCGAACTCTGTTAAGTTATCAATGCTTAAAAATTCCATATAGAAAACGTCCTACAAGTAAACCAACAAGAACGAATATGCCAAAAATCAGAAATCCGTCTATCTGTTGTTTACTTTTTAAATAGTCCTGCGACAGTTCCTTGACTTCTGGAACCATTTCTTTTAATTTCTGTTCGTCAGACTTCATGTCTGCCATATCTCCGGAAACGGAGTCCAGATCGGACTTAATACCGGAGAAATTCTCGAAAATAGTAGAAGCATCCGAGCCGGAAATAGTATAGGAGCCGTCCGAGTTCTCTTTAACCTTGAAGTCGTCCATTAAAATTCTACTTTCTCAAGGTGCGTGCAGTTGATAAGAACACCTTTAGAGTAAAAGATCACTTCTCCGGATATATCGCAGTCGCATTTTTCAATGCCCTGTTTAGTGCAGAGGTCGAAAACCTCCTGCGAGCATGGTATATTGTGGGTATAGCCACCCTCAAAATAAGATAAGTTGTGATATACTTTATCTCCTTTTTGCCTTGATGAAACGCCGAGAACGAAAACGGCTTTATCGCAATTCCAAACAAACATCAGCAATTCTCCTTTTCTAAAATCCTTAAACAATCTTTAATCTGAACTAAACTATTGATACATTCATATATCTCATGTTTGTCAGTGTAAGACACCTGATACTCGTCTAAGACAGTATCGAGCGAATTTATATAATTCGTTTCCATTTTCTGCACCTTATCAATTATTGGTGTATGATAGGAAACGACAGTTTCTAAATCATGTCTCATTTATAACACCTCACATCTAAATCGTCATAATCATTGCATGGATTTCAGAGTCTGGAACCGCAACAGTAAAATATCTTTTCGCGTCTACGAAAGAACGGGCAAGAACGAGCTTTTCGTGAACATTTTTAGTGTCGGTACCGAGAGTATAGACAACGTAGAAATAACGCCATGCGTGAACACCATCGGAGCCGATAACTTCTGATGCCGGAGCCAGTGACTCCATATCTGTGTTATAAGTAAAACCATCTAAATCGTCATAATCATCAACCATAAATATTTACCTCATATATCACGCCATCTAGTTACTAAAAAGTGGAGAGTGCGTGCAACCTCTCCATGAACTATAGTATCAGATAAATAGTTATTTATCTGCCAAATATTTTGCGCGGTCACTTACCTCTACGGTGTCACATGTGTCAGATGAACGTGTCCCCATTGTCACACATGTTTGTCTCTGGTTCTGTTTGTTGTATCTCTGTCATACAGTGCGACGTAGAACAGATCACCAAGTCCTGGATCGTGAATAAGCCTGCCCAGATCACGAATACGACGGATACGACCATCCCTTGTGCGAATACGGTAATCAACCTCATCTATTTCTCGCTTATTGCTTTGTATCTGTGCCTCAATGCTCTGCTCTACCTGGTCCACGTCTTCCGGATATACAAAGCCCCGGAACGATCCGCCTGTATATGCGACAAACTCATCGAAGCTTGAGCATCCGCATATTGTCAGAAGTGTCTCGCTTGCGATAAGGATTTCCTCAGTGTCATCGGCTCGGTAGATCATAAAAGCCACTGGAAGATTATTCGAAAGACTGCACACTGTCAGAGTCAGCTGTTCAGGCCTCCTGGTATCTGAAGTCCATGTATAAGGGAATGCCTTGTGTTTCCCGCTCATTTTTACATCGTACAGAGCGATATCTGCCTTGTGATAGAGGTCACTCATATTATCAGCCTGTGATGGATAAAATGCGTATCCGCAGGATATATGAAAATCAAACTCCTGTCCCTCAGAGTTCATATGAAAAGTCTCATCTGTAAAGGATAAAACCTTTTTCTCCATGACCTCAGAACTATCACCATAGAGCAAAGCCTGAAATTCATCTCCGCCATTCCTTATCAGAATGCTGTATCCTCCAAACGCCTCCTGCATCTTTGTGACAAGCAGCTGAATAGCCTCATCACCAGCAGCATGACCGTACACATCATTGATCTGTTTAAAATTGTCGATATCTATTGCAGCAAAGACAGCCTGAAAAGAACTATTATTTTTACTCAGACAGGTCGCCACTCTTCTGTCACCGCCGCGTCTATTGTATATCCCTGTGAGGGCATCCCGGTCAGACTCATCTTCAAGCGTATGATTCTGTTCTTTAAGCTTTCTATTCAGTTCTACCAGACTGGCATAGGCTTTGTCATACCTGCTTTTGAGTAGCGCAACAAGAAGATATATCGCAATCAGCGAAAGGATGATTACCATACACTTGTACCTGTTCTCTGCACTGAATGAGATGATGTTATGATCATCTGAGAAAAAGAACAGCGCATAGAAAATAATGCAGGCTGCACTGACCGCACCTGATATATTTCCAAGGCCTGCAGTCAAAACTATCATGAAGATCACAAGGACTATCACCGGGTTCGGGATGTCCAGAATATATGCAATATAGCTTGCTAGCAATGTCATCGCAGCGCTTAGAACCGCGAATAAAAGCCCCCGGGCAAAAGATTTTTTCTTATCCATAATAATGAATACTTTATCCTAAAGGCTTTATAACTGCAAGCAAAAAAACTAATTTCTGATCGCACTATATCAGATATATATATCACATTGCTTCTTATATTTTCCCGATTTTTATCCTGTATAGGCATACCTACAGTTGCCTTTTCAAGCAAGAGTAAGTAGCAGAGCCATTTTGAAATTGCCATCGGCCTTTACATAATGTGCCCCGCCCTTATCAAACTTAAAATTTTCACCGGCTTTTATAAGATATTCTTTGCCCTCATATCCTATCGTGCCTTCTCCATCAAGAGCAAAGATAAGAGCCTCGCCCGGTGCTGCATGTTCTGGAAGAGCGCATCCCTTTGTAAAGCTCATCACAACAAACTTCATACTCGGATCGTTTACCAGATCCATGTTTACGATCTTACCATCCTGATAAGGTACGAGATCCTTCAGGGCAAAAACCTCTGATGACTTTAAAATACTGTTCATGTCTGTATCCTCCTTCAGCGTGATCTCAAGATAAACTGCGCCATTTTCTGTTCTGCTACCAACCGGTGTCCCCGTCGGCGTAATGGCGACACTGCCTTCTGTCAGATTCACTTCTCCTGCTTCTGATAAAACCATCTTCATTTCGCCCTGAAGAACATACCAGATCTTAGGATATCCATATATTTCTGGACTGATATCTGTTCCCGCCCCAAGTGCAAAGACACTTGTATAAAAGCCGCCTGCATCAGATAACAGCTCCGAAACTGTGCATCCTGGTATCACTTTATTGTCTTCTGCAAGACTAAAGACTGTGCCGCTATTTTTCTTCATGTTGTCTACCTCCTGGCATCTCCCTATGTCAATAATATATCAGCATAACGAATCAGATGCCGTTGCAAATACAACGCTGATAGTCAAATTGAATATTTTGATTATCGATTTATCATTTGCAATATTTTCAAAAGGTTTATTTATTGAGCAGACACTAATATATCATTTCTTATGAATTCTTACAACAAAAAACCACCCACCTCATAACAAGGTGAGTGGCGTCTCTTATTATTTTAAAAAATTATCAGAACTTGCCAGCCTTGGCTGCTTCCTCAACAGATACAGCTACTGCAACTGTAGCACCAACCATAGGGTTGTTGCCCATTCCGATAAGTCCCATCATCTCTACATGTGCAGGAACTGATGAAGATCCAGCGAACTGAGCATCTGAATGCATACGTCCCATAGTATCTGTCATACCATATGAAGCCGGACCTGCTGCCATATTATCAGGATGGAGTGTACGTCCTGTGCCGCCGCCTGATGCTACTGAGAAGTATGGCTTGCCAGCCTCAATACGCTCCTTCTTGTATGTACCTGCTACCGGGTGCTGGAAACGTGTAGGGTTAGTTGAGTTACCAGTGATTGATACTCCAACGTTCTCATGCCACATGATAGCAACACCTTCCTGAACATCATCAGCGCCATAGCATCTTACCTTGGCGCGGTCGCCCTTTGAATAAGCAGTCTCGCTTACGATATTGAGCTTGGCGTTCTTGTAGTCGTACTGAGTCTCTACGAATGTGAATCCGTTGATACGGCTGATGATCTGAGCTGCATCCTTGCCGAGTCCGTTTAAGATTACACGAAGAGGCTTTTTACGTACCTTATTGGCATTATTTGCGATACCGATGGCACCCTCTGCTGCTGCGAATGACTCATGTCCAGCAAGGAAACAGAAGCACTCTGTATCCTCCTCGAGGAGCATCTTGCCGAGATTACCATGTCCAAGACCTACCTTACGGTGGTCAGCAACTGATCCAGGAATACAGAATGACTGAAGTCCTTCTCCGATAGCTGCTGCTGCATCTGCTGCACGACGGCATCCCTTCTTGATGGCGATGGCTGCACCAACTGTGTATGCCCACTTTGCATTCTCGAAGCAGATACCCTGGATTCCCTCTACCTGATGGTATACATCAAGTCCGGCATCCTTAGTAACCTTCTCTGCTTCCTTTATATCCTTGATTCCGTATTTATTTAATGTGGCATTGATCTGATCGATCCTGGCCTCATAATTTTCGAATAAAGCCATTATAGTCTCCTTTCTTTATTCTAAAAATGATCACTCTTTACGTGGATCGATAAACTTCACTGCATCATCAATACGGCCATACTGACCCTTAGCCTTCTCCCAGGCTGTATTAGGATCATCACCCTGCTTAATGAAGTCGGTCATCTTACCGAGGTTGACATACTTGTATCCGATTACTTCGTCGTTCTCATCGAGTGCCATCTCTGTGACATAGCCCTCTGTCATCTCAAGGTAACGAACACCCTTTGCCTTGGTGCCGTACATTGTGCCGACCTGTGAACGAAGTCCCTTACCAAGGTCCTCAAGACCTGCACCAACTGAAAGTCCGTTATCTGAAAATGCTGACTGTGAACGGCCATACACGATCTGAAGGAAGAGCTCTCTCATAGCTGTATTGATAGCATCACATACAAGGTCTGTATTCAGAGCCTCAAGAATTGTCTTGCCCTGAAGGATTTCTGCTGCCATCGCTGCTGAATGAGTCATTCCTGAGCATCCTACTGTCTCGATAAGAGCTTCCTCAATAATGCCATTCTTGATATTCAGAGAAAGCTTGCAACATCCCTGCTGAGGAGCACACCAGCCTACTCCATGAGTAAAGCCTGAGATATCCTCAATCTTCTTGGCATGGACCCACTTACCCTCTTCAGGGATTGGAGCCGGCTCATGCTTTGCGCCCTTAGCAACCGGGCACATGTTCTCCACTTCGGTTGTGTAAATCATTACGATCTCCTTCCACATATATACTTTTAGTCTGACTTATGTCAAAAACCTCTTGTATTCTCTCACATACGCATGAAAAAATAAAGAGGTTTCACAAAAGTTTTTGATTTATTTTTCTTCAGCACCCACTTTGACAAGACTATGAGGGTAGGAGCCGCTGTAATGAAGGATAATTTTTATATGCCACTCAAGTCCAGATGGTATCTGACATCCTCCGTCAGTTCTTTTTGAAAAAACATAAGCATGTAGATTGGCATATAGGTTATCCTGTCATCAACACTCAAGTTGTCATTACATAATACAACTGCCTGCTCTATATTATACTCAGTGGATGTAAGTATGTTGCTCAATGCGGAGTGAATGGAGTAACTTTTTCCTGATTTTACTTCTATTGGAAGGACAGCGCCATCTTTTTCAATCAAAAAATCCAGTTCCCCCTGCGATTTACTGTTGTAATACCAGAGATTATTGAATCCATGAGAATAAAGTTCCTGAGCCACAACATTCTCATAAAGGCCACCGTTATTAATAGAAGGATCATTTGAAAGTATCCCAAGCCTGACAGAGTCTGAATAAAACGAGGTCAGAAGTCCTACATCCGACATAAAAAGCTTGAAGAGATTCCTCTTTTCACTGATCTTCAGAGGTGCTTTAGGTTCTGTCACATTATAAACAGGCAGAACAACGCCAGCATCTGATAACCATAGGAATCTGTCTTTCACCCTGTCAAAATTCACCTTCCCTGCAACATGAGAAATAAAAAACCGCTTATTATTTTCCTCCAGTTCAGCAGGTACCGCATCATATATATCCCAAAGTTCGGGACCTTTACCTGCCGCATATTTTGAAAAATCCCTGCGATACAGCCTTATTATCTCACGCTGAATATCAGATACATCTGAAAGATTTTCTGTATCAATGTACTTCTGCACAGCTGCCGGCATACCGCCAACCACGAGATACAGATAAAAGACCTTCATCAGCTGCCTGTGTATAAAATCATCTACAGGAACCTTGTCTTTAAATGAATGTTCTATTGCATCAAAAGTCTTCTGATGAACACCAATATTACTAAAAAATTCCTCTATCGACAACGGATATAAGGTAACAGATTTCAGATACCCCACAGGCACTGACCGAAGTCCCTTGAGCTCAACACCTAGCAGTGACCCACTGAGCACATATTTAAACCTTCCATCATCCACAAGGAATTTGATCTGCGTGACCATTTCCCTGCACTCCTGTATCTCATCGAGGAATATAACTGTCTTACCAGGTATAAGCTCCTGATCCGTCATCACAGAAAGCCTCGGAATAATCTCCTCTGCTCCAGATGCGTTGTCAAAGGCCTGCACATAGTCAGGGTGCTCAATAAAATTGATCTCTGCATATGGAGTATCTGTTTCTCTCAATACCTGCCTGATCAGATATGTTTTCCCTGTCTGCCTGGCTCCCGTTAATAGAAGTGCGCGATTGTCATCCTTTAACCATTTTTTTATGTCATTTTCAGCAGTTCTTCGCAGCATAATATAGCCTCTTGTAACTTTTTCTCAGTTCTTGAGGTTAATTATGATACTTTTTCTGTAACTTTTCAAGGGTTCTTGTTTGATAAAATGTAACTTTTTCATTTTTCAAGTGACACATGTGACAGCTGAACGCGTCCCCAGTGTCACATTTACAATAAAAAATGCCCGCTTTTGCAGGCACTTTTTACACATGATTGCGCACGAGACCCATGAAAGCCTGGCTACATTCAGGTTAATCAAAGTCTATAAACATCCGATCAACCTTGGCTGGTTCTTTATTGTCTGGCCAGATTTCTAAGATCTTCTTTAAAACAGCATCGATATCCCATGCACGATAAAGGCGCAGATCCACGCTACCACGCACTGGAAGACTACGATGAATGCTGCCCATCTGACGCCGAGCTCACGACGGATCGAAGCGATCGCTGCGACACAAGGCGTGTAGAGCAGGCAGAATACCATAAGCGCTGCGGCTGCACCTGTAGTTATAGACGATCTGAGGGCAGCCATAGTGCCATAGAGCACGTTCAGTGTGGCCACGACTGATTCCTTTGCCATGAAGCCACTGATCAGAGCGGTTGTCACCCTCCAGTTGCCGAAGCCAAGAGGTCTGAATATAGGTGCTATAAATCCTGCGACAATAGCAAGGATTGATTCCGATGAGTCTGTGACCATAGCAAAGTGTGGGCTGAAGGTCTCCAGGAACCATACTACTATCGAAGCGATGAATATGATCGTAAACGCTCTCTGCAGGAAATCCTTCGCCTTGTCCCACATGAGCTGCAGAACATTTTTTGCTGAAGGCATCCTGTAGTTTGGAAGCTCCATGACGAATGGAACAGCCTCACCCTTGAAATACGTATTCTTGGAAATCACAGCTGTCAGTATCCCGACTGCGATTCCCAGAAGATACAGAAGTACCATTATGAGTCCGCCTTTTCCAGGAAAAAATGCCGCCACAAAAAATCCGTATATCGGCAGCTTTGCAGTACAGCTCATGAACGGGATCAGCATGATAGTCATTTTTCTGTCACGGTCAGACGGAAGAGTTCTCGACGACATTACAGCTGGTACAGAGCATCCGAATCCGACAAGCATCGGAACGATAGACCGCCCGGAAAGTCCTATTTTTCGAAGAGGCTTATCCATCACAAAGGCGATTCGCGCCATATATCCTGTGTCTTCGAGCAGCGACAGGAAAAAGAAAAGTACCACGATGATAGGCAGGAAGCTGATTACTGAACCTACACCTGCGAATACACCGTCTATCACGAGTGAATGCAGGACAGGGCTTACATTCCAGGCAGTCATTCCCTTGTCAAGCGCACCCGCCAGCGCGTCTATTCCCATCTGTATCAGATTCTGGAAAAATGCCCCGATCACATTAAAAGTAAGCCAGAATACAAGCGCCATAATACCGATAAATGCAGGTATAGCCGTGTATTTGCCAGTCAGGATCTTATCGATCTTCCGGCTCCTCTCATGCTCCTTTGATTCCTTCGGCTTTATGACAGTCTGTGATACCAGTTTTTCAATAAAGGCAAAACGCATATCAGCTATGGCGGCAGAACGGTCGAGACCTCTCTCCTCTTCCATCTGCACGATGATATGCTCTATCATGTCCTTCTCATTCTGCTCGAGATCAAGAGCCTGTGTGATCTGTTCATCACCTTCTATGAGCTTTGTAGCCGCGAAACGAAGTGGTATCTCTGCTCTCGTCGCATGATCCTGTATCAGATGCATGATACCGTGAAGGCACCTGTGGACAGCACCGCCATGGTCATTTTCGTCACAGAAGTCAAGCCTCTTCGGCTTCTCCTGATACTTCGCCACATGAATGGCATGATCAATGAGCTCTTCGATACCTTCGCCCTTGGCGGCAGAGATCGGAATGACAGGAACCCCGAGCAGAGACTCCATACGGTTCACCTTTACAGAGCCTCCGTTTCCCTGTACTTCATCCATCATATTTAAAGCCACGACCATCGGGACATCAAGCTCGATAAGCTGCATTGTAAGATACAGATTTCTCTCTATATTAGTCGCATCGACGATATTTATAATGCCGGTCGGCTTTTCATCCAGGATATACTGCCTGGATACGATCTCCTCCTCGGAATACGGTGACATCGAATAGATGCCCGGCAGGTCAGTGACTTCTGTCTCCGGATGGCCTTTTATCACACCGCTCTTCCTGTCTACAGTCACGCCGGGAAAGTTCCCGACATGCTGATTGGAGCCTGTCAGCTGGTTGAAAAGAGTCGTCTTTCCAGAGTTCTGGTTTCCCGCAAGGGCAAAGGTCAAAGTCGTGCCCTTAGGGAGCGGATGCTCACTTTTTCTGTCGTGGAAACGTCCTCCTTCACCAAGTCCCGGATGCGCATCATGACGATGATTCGTGGCATCCAGGTACGGACTCTCAATATGGTCTGGCTTTGCTGCTTCGGTACTGCCTGACTTTTCTTCCTCTCTTCTCTTTTGATATGCGTCCTTATCTATCCCGATCTGCTCTGCGTCATCGAGCCTCAGAGTCAGCTCATATCCATGGATACGAAGCTCCATAGGGTCGCCCATCGGAGCGTATTTCACAAGAGTCACTTCTGCACCAGGAATCACTCCCATGTCGAGAAAATGCTGCCTGAGTTCTCCCTCTCCACCTACATTGGTGATCAGGGCGCTCTCGCCGATTTTAAGGTCCCTTAATGTCATATATATCTCCATCGCAAATGTTAGTTCTTCCAAACTTATTTCTTGACTCATACAATGAGTCTGCTGTATCATTACTATATTCACATATGTTTTATTTGTCAATATCATCATGACATGAAAGGTAATAGGATCTTTTAAGCGAATGACTACCGTTATACAGCCTTTTTGTCTTTGTGATCTGTCAAGTGGATTTTTGGTCAAAAAAAGGGCCGTGAGAAAATCTCACGGTCCTAATGAGGGGGAGTATGAAAAACGAAAACAATTTCCGTCAAAGGGTTTTGTTCCCTTTGATGTTTAATACTATACAATCCATCTGTGAAAAATCTGTGGAGCTAGTATTAAAATTTATTTATCAGAGCAGATGTCTGCCATGATACCAGAGCACTGACGGGTCAAAATCCCGCACAGTAGCAACTCCTGTATAACCCATGACTTCCTTAAGCTGCTGATCCATCTCCTGGATCTTTTTCTCAACCGGAGCCTTTCCTCCCTTTAACAGTCCCGGAAGTATGGCACGGCCTACCGAGACTGCGTCTGCGCCGATCGCCATCAGCTTGTACGCATCCCGACCGTCATCTACTGAGCAGTCCGCAAAGACGAGCATCTGACCGGATACCCGCTTTATCTCAGGGATCACCATAGCAGGCGGCACTGCAAACGGCAGCCTTCCATGATGGTGGCTTACGACTATGGCATCCGCTCCTGCTCTCTGACAGATAGAAGCGTCCCTGGCACTGAGCACTCCCTTTGCCACGAACGGAAGCCCGAGATCGTGCGCATGGCTGATCAGATCCTTCAGTTCTGCGTCCGAAAGCGAGCCCATAGTCTCGCCGTCTACTACATCGAACTCTCCGTCAGTTCCTATGCTGTGGTCTATATCTACACCTACTGCAAAAGCATTGTGATCCTTAGCAAAGTCCATCTGGTCTTTTATTTTTTCATGGTCTGCGAAAGGTTTGATAATGCGGATAGTCTCCGCTCCGACAGCAGCTATCTCAGCGTAGTCTTCATCAGACTCCATTCCGACCCAGTTCACCAGGTTCAGATCCTTTGCGGCTTCGGCATACTCTTCCATTGGCTTATGATCAAGACCCGCTTTATTCAGATGTGAAAAAGCCGGCATCATTATAGGCGAAGAAAAATTCTTTCCCCATAACTCCATCGAGATATCTGCAGGCTGAGTTCCCAGGATCCTCTCCTCGATAAGGATCTCATCCAGATATCTTCTCGTATGCCAGCTGGCATTTGACGCGTCTTTTGGCAGAGCCGGTATCAACCCCTCCGGGCCCGGCCATACAGCTTCTTTTTCCTTTCCTTCACTCATAATGTGCACCTCCATTCGTCTCCATTATATACGATGTATCTGAGTGAATGCAATAATGTATTAAGTTATCAGTTACTTCGAGATCGCATGCATTTTCCTTCTGTATATAAGTACAGCGATGACCGCTGTGACTGCTTCTGCTACCCAGAATGCGTTCCAGACTCCGGTGGCTCCTATAAAACGGCTGAGTACAAATGCCACCGGAACTATGATCACTACATATCTCATCAATGAGATGATAAAGGAGAGAGTTCCCGAACCAAGCGCTTCCATGGTCCCGCATACGATAACGGATATCGATGAGACCACAAAGCCGCAGCTTATGATACGAAGTGCAGTTCCACCAGCCTTAATGGTCGCAGGATTTGTAGTAAAGAGTCCTATAAGGCTTCCCGGAGCTATCAAACATATCGCCATTCCCACACCCATTACTATTATCGCAAGTATAAGCGCGCACCTGACTATACCTTTGACTCTTTTCAGGTCGCCAGCTCCATAGTTATATGCCACAAGAGGACGGATTCCCTGGACTATACCGCTCGAGGTCAGATAGATAAATGTCTGGAGTTTATAGTAGATACCAAGGATCAGGACGTCTGTCGCTGAAAAAGCAGAGAGGATCCCGTTCAGAAGTGTTATGAGCACTGACGGAAGCGCCTGGTTTAAGATAGCAGGTATTCCTATCCCGTAAAGCCTTCCGGCCAGATGTCTGTAATGCCAACCCTCAGTTATGGAAAGTCTTATGCCAAGCATTTTTTTCTTCCAGCAGTGCAGATAGATGACAAGTGTCACAGTCTGCCCTATCAGTGTCGCCGCAGCCGCACCGCTTATCCCCATCACTGGGAAAGGTCCGACTCCGAAGATCATTACAGGATCTAAGACTATGTTCGTAACACAGCCTGCTATCATACTGATCATACTTATCTTCATTTTACCTACAGCCTGAAACAGCTTCTCGTATATAAGTGACACCTGTGAGATAACTAACCCCGAGAATACTATAAGCCCATAGTGAACTCCATACGATAAAGTCTCGGAATCATTCGTAAATGATGCCAGAAACGGCCTCTGGATCAGAAGAAGAACTGCTGTAAGAATTACTGAATGAACAAATGAGAGGAGCAGGCTAAGCGATGCTTCCCCATCGGCAGCCTTCTTATCATTCTGTCCCATAAAAAATGCCGTGACCGCATTTGCGCCGACTCCGAAGCCTATAGCCACGGCTCCGGATACATTCTGCAATGGGAAAACAAGAGATAAAGCTGTCATGGCCTTTTCGCTGATCTGCGCTACAAAATAGCTGTCCACTATATTGTAGAGCGCATTGACAAGCATCGAAAGCGCCATTGGGATTGACATGGAAAGAACAAGCGGGAGAATCTTCTTCTCCTTCATATACGTCTGCTGCATAAAAAATACCCTTTCATAGAGTCAGCAGCTGCGCATAAAAATGCCACGCAGCTGAGATCGGTCATACTGTGTGGCGAAAAGGTGATATAAAAATCCGGAAAAAATCCACAAAAAGTTTTCTAAGACTATTTTACGCTTTCTGAGTAAAAGTGTCAATACATGTGGATTTTTTCCGATCAGGCTTATACGAGTACAATACGGATTTCCTGTTCTTTTTCTTTGTCTGCTATCTGATCTCTGTCTATCGAGACAAAGTCAGCGCCGTGAGATATTTCTGTGCCGTTAAGGAAGGCACTTTCGACGGTGTAAGCTCCAGTTTCCTTTTTAGCAGGATTTTCGATCGTGACGTGGATGCGGCTTCCCGCAAACGGCAGACTGATACTGGCTTTTCCGTCAGCGTCAAACTGTTCTGCTGTAAGACGCGGTGTGATGACCAGATCACCTGATAGGCCCTTTACCCCGTACATCTCCTGTACGACAGTCATCATCAGCCAGCTGGCTGCACCTGTCAGATAGTGATACATTCCACGTCCATCTGTCCTGAAATACTCAGGGATGCCCGGATAGATGCGGCTCTTATCAAAGTTCATGCAGGCATCTGTCAGTGCCTTAACAGCCTTCCAACCTTCTTTTGCGAAGCCTCTGCCATAGAGCGCATTCGCGTACATGACTGCCATGTGTGAGAATACAGCGCCGTTCTCTTTTTCACCGTAGGCAAATCCGAACATTCGGCCAAGGTCCATTTTCAGCTCATGGAAGTCTGTGTTCAGACGGTATCCGCCTATGTCTTCCCTGTAGAGATAATGATCGGCAGCTTTGGCAATGCTTGCGACTTCATCGTCACTCGCCGTACCGCTCATGATGGCAAAGACCTGTCCGGTAAGCATCATCCTGACACTGCCGTCCTCCTGTACTCCTTCGACTCTGTTGCCAGAATTATCATAGTAGCTGTTAAACCATGAGTCAGACGGAGTCTCGATCCACTCCTGCTTTCTCAGAAAATCCATAAGCCAGTCGGCTTTTTCTTCCAGATTATCAGCGAGCATCTTCACGTCGAAATCTGCCTTTGCGCCGTCAGTCTCTGGCTGTACCTTTGAAAAATATTTTTTCAGGGCCTTTGTCTTTTCTTCGACAGACTCGTATCTGTCAGTGCCGTTCTCAAGCAGTACTTCAAGAGCTCTGTTAAGTGTCACCTCATGGATGCCTTCCTTCTGATCGAGCAGACTAAGGAGCTTCGACAGACGCTTCAGATTTCCTGCATAAGCATAGGTAAATGCTACACTCTCACCATTTTCATCAGCCATATCGAGAGCATCGTTCCAGTCGGCTCCACGGAGACGGATGATATTATGCTGTCCGACCTCGTAGAATTCGGTCAGTGTCTCGATGAGTATATGTTCAAGGACTGTTCCATTTATGGTTTTTCCACCCTTGTCCTTCAGTATAGTGCCGTCCTTTTCATTCCAGTTGCTGTCAGTATCAGTTCCTCTGAAAATCTGGCGGTCCTGGAAATACGGGGCCTCTTCGCTCAGGATGGAATAGTCTCCTGTCTGGTTCAGATAGAGCTCTATCGTAAGGAAAGGCCACATGCCATGATCCATCCAGACACGGGCAATACCGTTTCTGTCAGCCTTGAATTCTCCCGGCTTGTCACCTATGATCGTAGCATTCGTTCCATCGATCCTGACTCCGCCGAAATAGCTTACCAGATCATCCCTTACTTCAGTCGGATTCATCATCAGAAGAGAAAGCGAATCCTGCCAAAGGTCTCTCCAGCCTCTGCCGCCTCTGCCGTAATCATGATGAGGAAGGAACGAACATCCGAAGATCCTGCGTAAAAATGGCTGGAAGGTAACCCACTTCATCAGTTCATCAAATGAATGGTTCCCGGTATGGTAGCTGATGCTGACTTCCTTTTTCCAGTAATCCTTTACCTCTTTAAGCTCGCTTTCTGTCTTTTCTGTACTGCTGAATCTGTCGATGACAGGTGCCAGATCTGTTCCCTCCGGCGTGATTCCCAAAAGAACAGCGTAGCTTACCTCTTCTCCAGGGGCAAGCGTTATCTCAGCAAACTGAAGCGCACCGACGGCTTCTCTACCGGCAAAACATTCTCCTGCCTTTGCGCCTTTCAGGTCTCTGTAGACAGCTCCCGGATGAGTGAAGGTTCCTCCTTCTCCCAGGAACAGGTCAACTGTAGGGTAAAATACTTCCGGAGCCTTACCTTCACCTGACTCTCCATAGACAAAATACGACGTATGATTTTTCTTATGTCCTCTCTCATCAAATGACATCGTAGGAGTCACGATGATACCGTACTTATCAGTGTGGATTCGATGGAGCATCGAGGTCACATTCCTGTGGTCACGGATATTATCAGCACTTCTGCCATATATAGGAACTGCGGCAACCGGCGTGAACTTCTCTGTCTTATCGGAAGTATTTTTTAGCTTTACCGACATGACCTCGGCGTTTAAGTCTCCAGGTACGAATGATGTGATCCCGGCACTGATACCATATTTTTTTGACTCGCGCTCTATAGTCTGCCACATAAAACCGGCAGTGATCTTTGAGTTGTCCTGAGCCTTCGTGAACTTGTCATTTTCAGCCTCTGCAGAGCTTCCGGCTGCTGACCATACATCACCATTATCAAACTTGGCCCAGAAATTCCTGGTGCTCCTGTTGTTGTGCAGATTCTCAGCACTTACAGGCTCAAGTAAAAAAGACGTCTGATCTATTTTTATATCACCGCCGAGATTCGGAGTGATACTGCTCTTTAAGCCTTTTTCACTGGCAAGCGGGAAATACAGATAGCTGTAATCTTCCGGACGATCCAGTTCAAAGGTCCCATCGTTATCTAAAAATTGTATTCCGTCCATATATTCCTTTCTGCTTATAAAGCTTTAGTTTTAAAAAGCTGCGGACATGCCGCAGCTTTTTATGAAGAGGAATTTATTATAATGAAGAAGTTACCTAAGTAAAATGAAGTTTAGAATGTAGCGGGCGTTTTCCTGAAGTTCTCCAAGGGTCAGGTAGTTCTCCGGGACGGAGTCATGTACAAACCCTACATCGCCTCGTATCAGTGCGCCAGGCATCAAGAGGTTTACACCTGCGCGGATACGGTACGCGTTATTTTTCACTCCAGGGAATTCAGGACTGTCAGCCAGCTGCATCCACCAGTCTGTCATGACCAGGCCCTTGTAGCCCCATTCTTTTCTGAGCACTGTCTTTACCAGGTCGTAATTGTAATGTGCCCAGACACCGTTTATCTGGTTATAGCTTGTCATAATGCACTTCGGTGAGGATTCACGGATGGCGATCTCAAAAGGCTTCAGATAGATCTCTCTAAGAGTCTTTTCATCTACATCGCTTGAATTCCTGTAGCGGTTTGTCTCCTGGTTGTTGCAGGCAAAGTGCTTTATGCAGGCTGCAGCTCCTTTGCTCTGGATGCCTCTTACGGCGGCACCGGCTGTCATTCCTGACAGGTACGGGTCTTCCGAATAGTATTCGAAATTCCTGCCGCAGAGCGGATTTCTCTGGATGTTCATTCCAGGGCCGAGCAATACATCAACTCCGTAGTGCTTCATGTCGTCCGCTTCCGACGAATACAACTCTTCTGTCAGGCGCCTGTTCCAGGTGCTGGCAACAGCTGTGCCTATAGGAAGAAGTGAACTGTATCTGCATACACGGAGTCCCGAAGGACCATCCGAAGTATTTATTATCGGAATATCTTTTTTCTTTAAGGCAGGTGTGATACCACCGAAAACACCTGCGTTTCCTTTGATGGCATCAGGTGAATCCATGTCACCTTCGCCGCGCGACAGATCCGAAAGCTCTGCCGGAGTCATCTGCGCTATGAAGTCATCCAGGGAATACTTTCCAGCTCTTACATCATCAAAACTGATCTGCTCCTGGACTATAGTCTCTACAGGAGCAGGAAGTCTGTCATGTATCCTCTCTTTTAGCTTCTCAGAGCCTTCTGTGATACTCTCGCATTTCTGAACGACTATATCATCTGTGACAGTCGCCTGACCAGCTTTTACAGTAGTATCATATGGCGTGTCTCCTATGAAAAATTCATAGAAGCCTTTCTGTATCACGAAACTTTCGGAATCGGTGTCGTAGATCGAAACCTGGACTTTTTTAACCGGGAGAAGAATGACTTCACTCTCACCAGGTGCGAGCTCATCAGACTTCCCATATCCTACAAGAGTCCTGAAATCATATCCCGGAATAGTCGCATACAGCTGGACTAATCCTTTTCCTGAACGCTTTCCGGTATTCCTGATCTCTGTCCTGAACTCAAAGGTATGAGCTGTCTCTTTATAGTCCAGCACCTGTGTATCGAAGGTCGTATAAGACAGACCGTATCCGAATGGGAACAGAGCTTCTTTAAGCCCTCTGTAACCTACACGGACGCCTTCTTTGTACTCGTTAGAGTCCGGATCTCCGAAATGGGCGGCTGACGGATAGTCATCGTACTTTTCAGCTATAGTCTGGGCTAAATGCCCTGAAGGAGAGACTCTGCCGGTAAGTACATCTGCTACCGCATGACCCATTTCCTGTCCCAGCTGCCAGACGATCAGAAGGCCTTTCAGGTTACTGTATTTTTTAAGCCAGGTGAAATCTATAGGACCACCGATATTTAAAAGAACTATGACATTTTCAAATGCTTTGTCTACTTTTTCAAGGAGGGCTTCCTCCTCATCTGTGAGGAAGAAGCTGCCCTTTGTAAGAGTGTTATCTCTGTCTTCGCCTGCCGCCCTGCCTATCACGACTACTGCTTTTTCACAGCTGTCGGAAGCCGCCTGCATCAGCTCGTCAGAGACAGGCATTTCAGGAAAACTGAAAGGCCATTTACCCCAGGTGCCTTCGTCAGGTATATGATCAGGACACCATGCTTTATAGGCTCTGGCCAGTTCTGTGTCGTAGTTTATGCCGGCACTTTTTATGCCATCGAGGATAGATACTTTTCTGGTCGGCTTGACGTCGCCTCCACTTCCATATCCTACGAAAAATGTATTGATCTGGCATCTGCCGAAAACTGCGACACGCTCGTCCTTTATCGGTAGGACTTCATCGTCGTTTTTTAGAAGAACTATGGCTTCATCACCGGCCCGACGGATCACATCTATCGAGCCTGGTGAATTGTACTTTTCTCCTTCGACGGGTAATGATATGCCCTGCGCAAGAGGGCTGAGACCAGCCTCACTCATAAATTACTCCTTAACACCACCAAGGGTAATACCGGCGATGATGAATCTCGAAAGGAAGAGATATACGATGATGATAGGAACGATAGCTACCATGATCATCATGTAGATCTTACCCATATCAAAGTTCATGTAATCAGCACCACGAAGGGTTGCGATAAGTATAGGAAGAGTCATCTTCTTCTTTGTCTGAAGAACAAGGGCTGGAATGAAGTAGTTATTCCAGGAACCTACGAAGGTGAAGATGGCCTGTACTGCGATAGCCGGCTTCATGATAGGAATGACTATCTGGTTAAAGATCCTGAACTCACTTGCACCATCTATTCTGGCTGCTTCAACGAGAGCTGCCGGAAGTGATGACTCCATGTAGCTGTACATGAAGTAGAATACTGCCGGTGAAGCTATCGAAGGGATGATCAGCGGAAGAACCGTATCATACATTCCCATGTTCGTGATGAGTCTTAAGAAACCAAGTGCGGTAACCTGTGTAGGCATTACCATGATTGCCATGATAAATGTAAACGCTGCTTTTCTCAGCTTGAAATCATACACGTAAAGTCCGAATGCAGTCATCGCTGAAAAGTAAGTCGACAGAGCCGCACTGCAGGCTGCCACTATAAGGCTGTTGATGATACCGTTTACGACTGGAAGAGTTCCATCGTTTAATACGTTTGTCAGGTTCTTCGCAAAATGTGTGCTCGGAAGGAATGAGAATCCTTTCTGTAGTTCTACATGAGACCTGGTCGAGTTGATGATCAGGATGTAGAAGAAGAACATACACATGAATGAGAGGATCACGAGCACTATCTGTGCTATTACTACTCTTGTTCTTTCTGAATGGCTTTTCATACTGTGATTCCTCCTTCCACTGTGGCGATCTTTTTCTGACGTTTTTCTCTCTTAGCCTTTACCTTTGCTTCGTTATCCGAACTGTCAGTATTGATGAAACGGTAAACGATGAAGCAGAGGATACCACTGATGATGAACAGGTAAACTGAAAGTGCACCTGCCATACCATAGTTCTTGGTCTTCAGGTAGTTGTTGAGGAGCATGATAAGTGTCATCGAGCTTCTGTCCGGAGAACCATTACCGTTGGTAAGGATCTGAGGTACATCGAACATCTGGATACCACCGATAAGAGAGGTGATAAGAGTGTAGGTAAGTATTGGTCTTATCATAGGAAGCGTGATCCTGAAGAATATCTGCGTATGTGTGCAGCCATCCAGGTTCGCTGCTTCAAAAAGCTCTGGGTTTACGCCGTTTATAGCCGACATCAGCATGATAGTCGTGTTTCCGAACCACATCAGGAAGTTCATCAGTGCTATCAGGCCTCTGGTTCCTGACACTGAGGCCAGGAACCTTATCGGCTCTTTGGTGATGTGAAGCTGCTGTAAAAGTGAGTTCACAGGACCTGAGTTAGAGAAGAGGGTGAAGAAGAGCATTGCGAAAGCCGATGCCATGATAAGGTTTGGCATGTAAATGATGACTTCGTACACTTTTCTTCCTCTAAGCTTCATGTGCTGATCTGTAAACCACGCTGCAAGTATCAGCGCTATCACGATCTGCGGGATGAAACCGGCAATCCAGAGGATGAATGTGTTTCCGGTGTATTTAAGCAGGTCTGCCTTCAGTATCTGTGAGTAGTTCTGAATACCTATGAAGTTCGGTCCCACTACTTTGAGTCCGGAAGTATAGTACTCATAGAAACCGTTCTTTATCGTATCGACCAGCGGTATCAGTGAAAAAATCACGAAACTGATGAAAAACGGTGCGATAAATAAATATCCGTAATTCGAATAATTCTTAGCTTTCTTTGTTTTCTTCTTCATAGTAAAGCCTTTCCAGGAAAACCCTTTTGACCAGGTAATTATTACTTAGGCCACTCTACCTTCTTGAGGTCACTGTATCTCTCGAGGATAGCTGTCTCGAAGTTCTTCTTTGCCTTGTCAAATGAAACCTTGCCGTTGAAGTAATCACCAAATGCGTTCTGGAAGCACTCGCCGCATCCCTGATCATAAGGAGTGATCTTATCCATCTTGATGCTCTCAGCAGCTGGAGCGAAGTACTTGTATGGGTTCTCGCCGCCAAGGAAGTCTGAATCACCCTTCTTATCATCAGCAGCATACTCTTCCATACCTGAAACTGTGTTGGTATAGTCAAGAGTCTTATCTGTGATCTTAAGGAGTGTATCCTTATCAGCTGTAAGCTTCAGCATGATATCTTTAACGAGCTTCGGGTTATCTGTTCCCTGCGCTGCAAGGATGAATGAACCGCCCCAGTTATAAGACTGTGGTCCATTACATACAGCCCAGTCTCCTGCTCCTTTATCTCCTGCGTTAGGCTGGATAGTGAAGTTGATACCCCAAGCTGGGAAGAACCATCCGAATACCTTTGAATCAGCACCCTGATCTTTGTTCCAGTCATCTGTCCACTGTCCTGATACTTTGTGGTTGTATCCTTCGTCTGTGAACTTCTTTGACTGCTCTACCCACTTCATGAGGTTCGGGTCTACAGTAACTGTATCACCCTGTACCCATGGCTCGCTTGCATTGTTTCCGAATACTCTGTAGGTATCAGCGCCCATTGATGAAAGCATGTAATAACCTTTATCCTTGAGTTCCTTTGCTGACTGCTCGAATGTATCCCAATCCTTTACCTTCTCCTGGATCTTTTCCGGATCATCTGTTCCGAAAGCATCCTTTGCGATTCCTCTTCTGTATACGAAGAGTCCCGGACAAGCCTGCCAGCTGGTAGCTCTTAAGTCGCCATTCTTATCTGTAGCGGCATCCTTTGTGTACTGATACTGATCAGCGAGGTCTTTGTCAGGATCAATACCTAAGTCCTTCAGAGGCATTGATGCGTTTACGTCAGCGTCTGTGTACTTTACCAGATAATCTGTCTCAGCAAGGAAGATGTCGATCTTGTCATCAGCTGAGGCTGTAGCCTGATTCTGAAGAGCTTCATCGAGCTTCTGCTGGTAAACGCCGTCCTGGTTAGGATTGATCGTCCACTTTACTACTGTGCCGTCCTTCAGCTTTGTCTCTGTCTTGTCCTTTGATACAGACTCTACTTCAGGATAGAAGTCATTGAATCTGGTCTCGAACTCGTCATTCCAGCTCCAGATGTTTAAGACTTTTCCTTCTTTTGCGTTTGAAGCTGAGCTGCTTGATGAAGATGAGTTAGATGCAGAAGATGATCCACATCCTGCGAACATTGTGGCTGTCATCGCTGCGATGAGTGCCATGCTTACGATTTTCTTTTTCATTTTGATTTCCTCCTTTGAAATCTCCGTTCTTTGTAACTATGCTTAGATTATATTCTTCAGGGGCGCATCATTATACAAAATGAAAAGAAAAAATATCAGATTCGTGCACTCATTTTCATCACAAATCTGATATAATAAATTCATGGAAAATAGATTTGAACATTTCGAAATAGCAAAAGACAATGAAACTGAAAAACACCGTCCTGCGTCCGAAGAGCAGGCATTTTACAAAGAAGTCGCCAGAGGAAACCTCGAAGCAGTAAGGCAGAACTGCGAGGCCCACAGATTCATCTCCCCTGACGGTGTAGGAAAGCTTTCACGCGACCCGCTGACAAATATCAAATATCACTTTGTTGTCGGCTGTGCGCTTATCACCCGTGTATGTATCCATGCAGGCATGATCGAAGAGCAGGGATTTCGGATGAGCGATTACTACATCCAGCAGCTCGACGATATAAAGTCGATATCAGGTGTCGAAAAACTGCACGACGCTATGGTCACAGATTTTGCGACAAAAATGCGAATGACAGATACTCAGATCAAGGTGTCCGGACCGGTCCAGAACGCATTAAATTACATATATATACACCGCAATGATCCGGTCTCGGTCGAAGACGTGGCTGAATCAGTAGGTGTTTCTTCCGGATATCTGTCCCGTGTCTTTAAAAAAGAGGTCGGCGTTTCCGTAAGTGAATACGTAAGGCAGAAAAAAATAGAGACTGCAACTAATCTACTTAAGTACAGTCCCTATAGTATGGTCGATATAGCTAACCGCCTGTCATTTTCTTCACAGAGTCATTTCATTCAGACTTTCAAAAAAGTCATCGGAACGACTCCGCTGAAATACCGCGAGAAATACGGTAAGACAGAGTGGTCGGTAGATGAAGAAGGCAAGGCCTGGTTATGATATTTTAAGAATGATCTCGTTATTATCCTCGGTCAGAAGCTTTTCCGCGATATAGTTTCCGGAAAGGCTCTTTCCGTTAAGAGTCATCGACTTGAATCCCGACTCTGCGTGTCCCGGATTTTCTACCGTGATGTGCAGATGCTTTCCGCGGAAATCCTTATCTATCTCGAGGTGATCCCAGCTCTTCGGGATCGATGGAGCGAGCTTCAGTCCGCCGATGTCAGGTCTGATACCGAGGATACCCTCGACACAGCCTACCATCATCGTAGATGCTGTTCCGGTAAGCCAGTGTACATGGCTCTCTCCTGCGTGCGGGCTTGCCTTTCCTTCGGTGAACTGTCCGTAGCAGTAAGGCTCCAGTTTTCTGATCTCTGCCTTATCGTTCTGGACCGATGGAGAATTCTCATACCAGTACTCAAAGGCCCTGTCTCCGTGTCCGCGAAGTGCCTCAGCGAGGATCAGCCAACCCTGTGTCTGTGAGAAGACTCCGGAGTTCTCTTTGGTTCCCTGATTATAGATCACGGCGAATGCGCCATCGAAGGCATGCTTATGATAAGGCGGATCCATGAGTATTGCACCATACTCTGTGTTCAGGTTCTCATGTACGTTCTCTAACGCTGCGTCAGCCTGCTCGTCTGTCGCAAGTCCGCTGATGACCGACCAAGACTGCGGATTGAGCCAGAGCCTGGCCTCCTGTGACTTTTTATCTCCTACAGTCTCTCCAGTTTCCGTATATCCTCTGATGAACCTGTCTCCGTCCCAGAGCAGCTCATTTATCTTCTGCAGATACTCTGCTTCTGTCAGATCCAGATGATCTGCGTACTTCATGTCCTTTTCATATACCGTGAGGATCTTCATGATACGGAGCGCATAGTAGAACTGAAGTGCCACGAATGCTGACTCTCCATCTGCTCCGAGCCTTAAGCAGTCATTCCAGTCTGCGTAGAGGCCTGCCGGAAGTCCATGCTTTCCGAGATGATCAAGTGAAAATTCGATAGTTCTCTTCAGATGCTCATAGACTGTAGCTTCATCCTTATTTGCAAATGGAAGTACTTCGTTTAAGAAGTCTACGTTTCCAGTCTCAGCGATGTATTTATATACAGTCGGGAACAGCCAGAGTGCATCATCTGCTCTGTAAGCCGGATGCCCGGTCTCCTGTACATATGAAGCATCATCGGGTGTATCTTCGTGTCCAGGGTTATGTGTGAACTTTACGAGTGGAAGTCCGGCACCGTTATCTACCTGTGCTGTCAGCATGAAGCGGATCTTCTCAAGCGCGAGTTCCGGATCCAGGTGAATGATTCCCTGGATATCCTGAACTGTATCCCTGTAGCCGTAGCCGTTTCTGAGTCCGCAGTAGATAAATGAAGCAGCTCTCGACCAGATGACTGTCATGTAGCAGTTGTAGGCGTTCCAGGTATTTATCATCGTATTGAACTCAGGTGAAGGTGTCTTTACCTGGAAAGTCTTAAGTCTCGAACCCCATACTTCTTTTATCCCGCTCCACTCTCTGTCACAGACCGCCTCTGTGTCTTTGTAGTGGGCCATTATCTCAGATGCTTTTTTATCTTTGTGCTCTCCAAGGACAAAGGCAAGAGTCTTCTCTTCACCCGGTGCTAGTTCTATGACAGATGAAAGAGCTCCGCAGCAGTAGCCGTTATAGGCGTCTACATCACCGAGATCACCGTCTGCTACACCTGCCGGGTTATCATATCCACGGTAAGTGCCAAGGAAAGCGTCTCTGTCTCCGCAGTATGATGAGACTTCAGCGCCTGCAAGTCCGAAAAATCTCTCGGTAACACCCTTGCCGTCTACCTCATCGCCTTTTTCTGTCTCGGCATCGAGGTTCCCGTGAATCTTCTGTCTGATACGGTCTCCTCGGAAATCGGTGCTGGTGATAAACTGCGAATACTGAAGGTTTACCATATCCTGCTCGTAGTTATCATGGTTCGTAAGCTCTGCAAAGCCTGTAACTGTAAGCTTCCTGTCTGACTTTCCGTCGTTTCTTACCTTTATTCTCCAGACTTCGTAAGTCTTTCCCTCCGGGACATAGTAAAGTGCCTCCGAATGGATGTCACTGTAATCAGTCTCAAAAACAGAATAGCCGAGTCCGTGGCGGCAGATATTTTTATAAGAGGCAAGGTCTTTGCCTACTGGCTGCCATGAAGCAGACCAGAAATCCCTGCTGTCATTATCTCTGATATAGATATATCTTCCCGGCTTGTCCTCCCCGTTAAAAATATATCTGATGATCCTGCCGTTCGCTCCGCTCTTTACAAAGCTGTATCCGCCGGCATTATTCGAGATAATAGCCCCGTACTCTGGAGACCCGAGATAGTTAGCCCACGGCTTTGGCGTATCCGGTCTCTCTATCACATACTCTCGTTCTTTTTCGTCGAAATGTCCATATCTCATACTTTCTGGTTCCTTTCGTATGGCGTCAGTTTTTATGCTGCTCATATTTTCTACTTTTCGAACCAGAAAATATATTATCTAAGGGAAAAATTTATCGGATTCATGACTGATTATAAAAATGGCTGTTACCCCATCAGCCATGAAAGGTAACAGCTCTGACAATGATTATGCGCCACGCTCGTCTCATCGAAGTCCACTCCGGTGATATCCGAGAAGGTCTCTGCCATCGTACTGTGGTCTTCTGATGACATCTCTATATCCGTCCCGAAACGGCGGTAAGTACCCAGTTCAAAATTAACAGAGAGGCTGACTCCTATTTTATTTAGTCCGCTTTTCAGCTTCTCTTCATTTAAGATTCCGGCTCTGTCCAGTTCATCCTCAAGAGATTTAGTATCTTTTGTAGGGATGCGGGTTACCACATCATCAGGATTAACATAGTTAAATATATTTGAATATTTCTTGGCAGTCCTAGCGCTCACCTTTGCGACCTTTGGAGAAGCAAAGGTATAGGCATACACATTCGACTTTCCATAAGTATCAGAGAGCCGCTTTGCCATGATATTCGCCACTGCTGCGCCTCTGCTGTGTCCGGTGACCCAGAACGCTACAGAGCCTTTGTTTAGCTTATTTGTCTTCAGGAAGGTATTCAGTTTCTTGTGCACTGCTTTTTCTGTCGCATTAAAGCCTGCATGAACAGTCGGCAAATTCACCAAAGAATCTCCCAACCTAAGGTTACTTTTCCACTCATCAGTAGATGCAGTTCCCTGAAGGATCACCGCCACGACAGTCTTTTTGCCTATTTTTTTCTTGCCGAAGTTAAAAGACAGGTCATCGCTGTTCTCATCGGTCACCGAGTCTCTCTTATTCGTAAACCCGCAGATCTTCAGGAAATCCCTGATATCGTCCTTGTTATATACAGCGTCTGCCGCTCCGACCGAAAGAAGCGCCAGGGAGTCATTGCGCTTCGTAGCCTTCTTACTGAAAAAATCATCGGAATACACTACAGACGCATTCATCTCCTCATGGTCAAAAGCCCCATCCGGATATGAGAAATCCACTGTCTTCTTCGGGCTCTCAGCTGATGCCTGGCAGGCACCCACAGAAAAAACGGTAGTTACGGAAAGCACTGCCACAAGAGAAGCAGTTATTATTTTTTTCAGGTTCATAAACGCTCCTTTCCCAGCTGACTTAACACCTGGCCAACAGCTGTACGGATATCCATGTCGTGAATGTCGACTGTGATATCTGCGTATTTTTCATAGAGCGGTACACGCTCATCGTAGAGATCTCCCAGCGTCTGTCCCGGTTCAAAAGCCACTCCACGCTCGTTTAAGTCTCCGACCCTTTCCTCTATATCATGAAGCGGCAGCTTCAGGTATATGACATCTGCTATAGACTTCAGATGCTCCATGGCTTTCGGACCATATACTACGCTTCCGCCCGTTGCGATGACTGTCCTTACAGTTTCTATGGAAGCATTCACTTTTTCTTCTATTTTCTTAAAGCCAATAAGACCGTCCTGCTCGATTATCTCACTGAGCAGACGGCCCTCATTTTCCTGTATCAGAAGATCCGAGTCTACAAATCTGTATCCGAGCGCCTTTGCAAGAACTACGCCCAGACTGCTTTTTCCGCATCCCGGCATTCCTATCAGTACTATATTCTCTTTCAATCCAGTATCCCTTCCGCTATAAGGTCTGTCTCTCGTAACACTGACCATTTTAGCGGTTTAAGGGATTTTGTGCAATAGCGGTTTATTCGAAGAAGAGCTTCATGTCGTCTTCTACTGTTCCGATCCCGGCTATTCCGAAATTATCTACCAGTACCTTAGCCACATTCGGGGAAAGGAAAGCTGGAAGTGTCGGTCCGAGATGGATGTTCTTTACTCCGAGGTAAAGAAGGGCTAAGAGGACGATCACAGCCTTCTGCTCATACCAGGCGATATTGTAGACGATCGGGAGGTCATTTACATCGTCAAGTCCGAAGATCTCCTTGAGCTTTAATGCGATAAGTGCCAGTGAATAAGAGTCATTGCACTGTCCGGCATCGAGAACTCTAGGGATTCCATTGATGTCGCCTAAGTTCAGCTTATTGTACTTGTACTTGGCGCAGCCAGCTGTAAGGATCACTGCATCCTTCGGAAGTGCCTTTGCAAAATCAGTGTAGTAGTTTCTGGACTTAGCTCTTCCGTCGCATCCTGCCATTACTACGAACTTCTTTATGGCGCCGCTCTTTACAGCATCTACTATCTGATCAGCGAGCGCAAATACCTGCTCATGTGCGAAACCGCCGACGATAGTTCCAGTTTCTATCTCTGTAGGAGCCTGGCACTTCTTTGCCTGCTCGATGATAGGTGAAAAATCCTTTGTCTCGCCGTAAGCTGCGTCGATGTGCTTGCATCCCGGATATCCGGCTGCTCCTGTAGTCCAGAGTCTGTCCTTGTAGCTGTCCTTCGGAGGTACGATGCAGTTTGTCGTCATGAGGATAGGTCCGTTGAAGCTCTCGAACTCTTCCTTCTGCTTCCACCATGCATTTCCGTAGTTTCCTGCGAAGTTATCGTATTTTTTGAAAAATGGATAATAGTGAGCCGGAAGCATCTCAGAATGTGTATATACATCTACCCCTGTGCCCTTTGTCTGCTCTAAGAGCATCTCCAGGTCCTTCAGATCGTGACCTGAGATAAGGATTCCAGGATTTTTTCTTACTCCGATGTCTACCTTTGTGATCTCAGGATTGCCATATGCAGTAGTGTTTGCAGCATCGAGATCAGCCATTCCCTGAACGCCATACTTTCCTGTCTCAAGGGTAAGAGATACGAGGTCTTCTACTGTAAGTGAGTCGTCAAGAGTCTTTGCGAGTGCCTCCTGAATGAAAGCGTCTACCTCAGAATCCTCTTTTAAAAGTGCGTTTGCGTGCTTTGTATATGCTGAAAGTCCTTTGAGTCCATAGGTGATCAGCTCACGGAGAGATCTGATGTCTTCATCCTTTGTAGAAAGAACGCCCTCTTTCCAGGCCTTAGCGTCGTACTCAGCCTCATTTCCGCTCCATCTGGCAGCTTCTGGAAGCTTCGCCTTCTCATCATCTGAAAGCTCAGAAAGAAGAGCAGCTTTCTCTGAAAGAGTCTCTGTGACCTTAGCCTTTATGGCATCGAGGTCAAAGTTTGCATTTGTGATAGTCGTAAAAAGATTTACTGTAACGAGATGATTTATTTTTTCAGGTATCTGCTTTCCATTTTTTCTTAAAGCAGTAGTGACAGCGCTTAACCCCTTAGTCACATAAATAAGCAGATCCTGCATCCTGGCTACTTCAGGCTTCTTTCCGCAGACACCTGATACTGTACAGCCTTTGCATCCTGCTGTCTCCTGGCACTGATAACAAAACATCTGATTTTCCATGATAAAACCTCCAAAATACTTTTCCTGAATTCGTATCTATCTGTCGGCTTCCCGCCTGACAGGTATAGTTTTATCAGAAAATCAGATGTCGTTCCGTTGTGTATCCAACAAAAATAAAAAAAGAATTATTCTATGTCCTCGGTCAGATCCCTGTCCTTGAACATCTCAAAAGTCTTCTGCGGACTTATCTCTCCGGTCTCTATCAGGTTCATAAACAGATCATCCAAGTACGGGTCAAACTGTGTGCCCCGGCCTTTTTTCAGCTCTTCCATGACCTGATCCATATCGAGTGCTCCGCGGTATACCCTGTTCGCCGTCATCGCGTCAAAAGTATCGCAGATGGCTATTATCCGCCCGTACAGCGGGATATCTTCTCCAGAAAGTCCATATGGGTAGCCTTTTCCGTCATATCTCTCATGGTGATACCTGGCTCCCTCAGACACATGGTCTACTATCGTAAAACCACGGAGGATCTCGGCTCCCGCCGTCGTATGAGTCTTCATGACGTCATATTCTTCACCGGTCAGCTTTGCAGGCTTATTCAGCACAGCGTCCGGGACAGCTATTTTGCCAATGTCATGGAGAAGCGCTGCCTTTTTCAGGTTCTTGGTCTCTGCATCGGAAAAACCGCAGGCCTTTCCGAGCTTTTCAGCATAGTAAGCCACTCTGTGGCAGTGCTCTCCTGTTCGCCTGTCCTTTGAGAAAAGCGCCTTTGCCATCATAAGCACCGACTCATTTCCCATCTCTATCTGCCTACGTGCCAGATCCAGATCCGCCTGCGTCTTCTTCTGCCTGTTTGTGAGCAGTATATAAATGAGCAGCAGACTTATCACGCATATCAGTACGACGATAGCTGCTGTCTTACCCGATATATCAAAAAAATTCGATGCCACTACAATATATGATGGCCTGGTAAAAATAAACATTGTCTAAAGTATAGTTAAAAACTCTTATAATGTCAATTTCTCTTTTATACGTCTGTCCATAAATAAAACACTTGCAAATCATTCGCAAATGTGTATAATAGTTACTCGATGCAAATCGTTCGCATTTTCACCCGACAGGAGTAACAAAATGAAAGATTATAAATCACAGTATAAGAGCTGGATCGTAGATTATTTTGAACGCCACGAGGATGAGATCATCTCAGCCTCTGACCTTCTGGTAAAAATGCGTGATGACGGCCTTTCGATAAACCAGGCGACAGTTTACCGCAATCTCGACCGGCTGGAGGCCTCCGGGCTTATCCAGGGCCACCGTCTCGATGACAAAGGAGAAAAATACTATCAGTATCTGCGTGAGGGGCACGACTGTCCGCACCATCTGCACCTGTACTGCCATGACTGCGGAAAGGTCATACACTTAGACTGTGAATTCATGCACAGCATCGAAGAACATCTGCTAAAAGACCACGGATTTACGCTGGACTGCGGGTATTCTGTTTTAGTAGGACTGTGCGAAGACTGCAGAAAGAAAAGAGGAATATAAAAATGTCTATGTTTATTGATGCGCTTGTCGACTCCCTGGTCGACACTGTAAAGCTCATACCCTTCCTGTTCGTGACCTATCTCCTGATGGAGTACCTCGAACACCATACCAGCCAGAAGACTACCGGCATCCTTGCCCGGATGGGAAAAGCAGGCCCCGTCTTCGGAGGCATCTTCGGCATCGTGCCACAGTGCGGATTCTCTGCAAGTGCTGCAAGCCTCTACTCAGGCGGCGTCATCACCCTGGGAACAATGCTTGCTGTATTTCTGTCTACTTCCGATGAGATGCTCCCTATATTCATCTCAGAGCAGGTAGCACCATCACGTATCCTCACTATCCTGGGTACAAAAGCTGTCCTTGGCGTCGTATCAGGTCTTGTCGTAGATGCTCTCCTCCGCCGCACCAGATGGAAGGATAGGGGTGACAAGCGTATCCATGATCTCTGCGCCGAAGAGCACGCTGATTATGGGGACGAAGAAAAGGGCGGCATCATAATAGCCGCCCTGATACATACTTTAAATATCGTTGTATTTATCTTTGTGATAACACTTATCCTGACGCTTTTGGTAGATGCCATCGGTCAGAATAATATCGCCCGTTTCTTAAACGCCATTCCGATACTCGGAGTCTTTCTTTCAGCCCTTATCGGACTGATCCCGAACTGTGGAGCTTCTGTCGCCATCACCCAGCTGTATCTGGCCGGTATGATGTCATTCGGACAGATGATGGCAGGTCTTCTGGTAGGAGCCGGCGTCGGACTGCTCGTACTTTTCAGGACAAACCACCATCACCCTCGCGAGAATATAAAGATAACCATCCTGCTATACTGCATCGGAGTGTTCTGGGGAATCCTTCTCTCACTGGTATAAAGAGAGGAGCTTATCTCGAAGTCATACTCATTTAACAAACTGGACACATTATTTTCACAGGTGACCTGTAATATACATATATCGGTAGCAGAAATGCTATTCGATTTTTTTTCATACTCTCCCCTTTTTGCCACGGATTTCATATCCGTGGCTTTTTATTGCCTTAAGATTTCTTAATAATCCCTATCTGAGATTGCTATATAACCCCTACTGCGGTAAAATAGGATGGCTTGTTAAAAGTATGAAAAGGAAAGTAGTAAGAAATGGATCTGATGCAGACACTCGACCTCACGAATTTTCTGCTGGTGCTCCAGATGATCCCCATGATAGTCATGGCGTGGATCGGAGTCATAGCGTTCTGGGGGCTTGTAAAAAACAGGCGGCCGAAAGCTGTCTACATAAAGCAGGAGCAGAATAATTTCGGCATCATCGTATGCGCTCACAACGAAGAGGCATCGATAGCCCACCTTTTTGACAGCATTAAGGCCTCCGATTACCCACATGAGAAAATACACGTCTTCCTGGTCGCTGACCACTGCACCGACAGGACCACGGACATAGGCCGCTCCTACCCTTTTGTCACTATACTCGAGCGAAATGAGGGACCGCAGGACGGTAAAGGCTCAGTGCTCAAATGGGCGCTTCCGCGCATTTTTGCGATGGATAAAGAGAATAAGCTTACAGCCTTCGCGGTATTCGACGCCGATAACGTATTAAAGCCTGATTTCCTCGAAAAAATAGACGACAAGCTGCGCCGCGGAAACCGCATAGTCCAGGGAAACAGACTCGGCGGTCAGCCGTACCGCTCTTTTGTAACGAAATGGTATACCCTCTACTGGGCGTGCTACTCGATGTTCTTCTCATATGCCAGGGAAAAAGTAGGGCTCTCTGCCTTCCTCACAGGAACGGGCTTTGCCGTAGACGGTGACCTCTTAAGGCAGGAGGGCTGGCATACCTCTACGATAACAGAAGACGTGGAGTTTTCTCTCGACAACGTCCTGCGCGGACAGAGAGTCGCCTTCTGCATCAAGGCAGTCTGCTATGATGAACAGCCTCATCAGGTAGGCGTCATGTTCCATCAGCTCGCCAGATGGTGTACCGGCGGCTACCAGGTACTTAAAAAAAACTTTAAGTCACTTGCCTTCGACTATAGCAAGCCAGTAAGAAAAATGCAGCGTGTCGACGCGATAATGCTTCTTCTGATGGGACCGTGCTCCTGGATCTCAGCCATCATCTCGTACATAAACAGCGCTATCATCTTTTTCAAGCTGCCGCTTCTGTACTTCCTGCCGGCCACTGGATTTACGACACTCAGCCTTATTTTTATGTACGTGGCTGTGTTTATGACAGCGAAATACAACCACCTGCCGATGCGGAAAATAGGCTTACTTCCGCTCCTGACTTTTCCGCTGTTCCTTTTTGTCTACATGCTCTGCTCCATAAAGACCTGCTTCTTCCCGACCCGCAAGTGGACAAAGATACAGCACGAATCACTTGACACTTCCCAATAGACCCAGAAAAGACAGCTCCGATCGGGGCTGTCTTTTTTATAGTTATCTCTTTCTTCTGTCGTGAGTCTTGTAATACTCGGTCTTGTTCTTATACATCATCTGCTCGGCGGCAAGCTGTGCCCGCTCACGGCCGGATGAGTTATGCGTCCATCCCCAGCCTATGGAGATCGTTATCGCATTGTCATCTATGATCTTTTTCTTATCAATCATCACCTGACAGAAATGATCCTCATCCGGATCCTCGAAGGTCAGAATAAATTCATCTCCTCCGATCCTGTACAGATGTCCGTCAGGATATGTCTCCTGTAAGAGCTGCGCCGTCCTTATGATCAGCTGATCGCCCTTAGCGTGACCGAAGCTGTCATTCGTGCTCTTAAGCCCGTTCAGGTCCGCAAAGATGATGCCTACAGGCGTGCGTTTTCTCTCAAGGCGCATCATATCCTCTTCGTAGGCGTTCCGGTTATCGCAGCCGGACAGCTGGTCTCTGCGTGAGAGCTCTGTCAGCTGGTCGATAAGCATCTG
>Ga0310695_10002163_pt1 | contig 42430 bp, 39 predicted proteins | sample RumenRJG_04DNA_FD_203882 | JGI IMG/M metagenome (GOLD analysis project Ga0310695, IMG submission 203882) | Bovine rumen microbial communities from Lethbridge, Alberta, Canada - RJG_04 (v2) (version 2) | ecosystem: Host-associated > Mammals > Digestive system > Stomach > Rumen | place: Canada... | reverse complement strand
GCGAGACAGAAGAAGAGTTCGGAATCCGTCCGATTGACCTGAAAGAGATTGGGACCATCAGCGACGACGACAACTCGGTGAAGGTCTCTCACATCTTTACAGCGACGATGTACTCCGGAATACCGGAGTGCGACGATGTGGAAATGAGAGAAGCGGTATGGCATGATCTGACGGACCTGACCAATATGCAGGACCGACTGTTCCGGCCTTTTGCTGACAGCCTTAGAATTCTTCTGGAAGAAATCTACCGCGAGGACGCAAAGGGAAATCCGGTCCTGATCACCGCTGAGGAAGCGGTCAAACAGATGTAATAGTTTACACGATCTACTGTACGAAAAACAGTTGACAGTGTACTAATATTAGTGTATAATACGACCAGATTGAGAGGGACAGAATGCTGAGCAAACAAGCAGAGCGACAAGTGGATGAGATGGTCGCGATATCTGAAGAGCTTGGCGCTATCGTTCCGAATCGCGGCTGGACTCCTTATGCAAGAAAGATCCTGCTGAGGCTTCAAGAACTGAGCATTACGCTGTTCGGTTCATCGGAAGTCCGGGAGGACGCAAGCATAGGAGAGATCCTGTCGGCAAAGAAGAATGCAGCCCTACCGGATGACCTGACAGAACAGGAAAAGACGCAGGGCTATTATTTCCGGACGGTGAACGGAAACAACATCAAGTTTAGCTCCGAAACAGGGCTTCCGGTAGACGGACAACCGAAAGCGCTTGGAGCAAGCGATATTCAAGAGATGGTCGAGAACGCTCTGGCGAGCCTTGAGGCCAAACGGGACAAGGGAACATCAGACGATTCCGATCACTCCGGACGCTACAGCAGCTCGTATCCGCTGGAACAGATTTCCGCCGAGGGCGAGAACTTCCCGTGCAAAGGATTCACGGAGAACAATCTCCGAGTCCACAAGGACCAAAGGCATCCGGAACAGTATGCGAATATGACCGACCAAGAGTATGAAGAGCACGCCAAGAAGCTTCTGATGAAGAAGTGCGGCCCGGATATCTGGGGTTATCGCTGTGCAGACGGGAGTGTCTGCAGGTTCAACAGACTGACCGGTGAGTATGCAAAAGGCTATCCCGGAGGGAACATCAAGACGTGTTTCTACCCAACACCGCTGAATGCGGAAGACCCGACAGACATAGATTTGGAGTTTGCGAGGAAGTATTTTATGGCGAGGAAGGAAGAAGAACGGTATGATTGATAGAGAGGACTACTTCAAGCCGCATCTGTGTCCGATCTGCGGAAAGTTTGAGTTTCCGACACGGGGGTCCTATGACGTCTGCGAGGAATGCGGATGGGAAGACGACAGTCTGCAGGAGCTCGATCCCATGTCCGGTGGTGCCAACTGGGAAGGCCTGGAAGGATACAGGGCTCTGTATCAGGCTGGAAAGCACAGACTCCCAGCAGCCGAAAGGCGGGCATGGCTTCTCGAAAACGGGTATTTTCAACCCAAGAATACATAATCAGCTGATCTGCCAGGTGCAGAAACAGTTTCTAAAGACGTTTCGCTGATGCGAGGCGTCTTTTGCTTTGCGTGGAAGGGGTGCGTGATGGACGCTGTAGCTGAATACAGAAAACGCAGGCAGCAGCGGCTCGATGCACGCTTTCGCCACGACGCCCCCGAAGAGGAGGGCAATGAAAACAGTCCAGTTCGCAGCAGCCACAAGGGAGGGGGCCACGGTAACACAAGGCTCCCTTTCGGACTGTGTCAAAGATACGGAATCAAGGTAGATCATACTTGGAGCCCGAGAGATGCGTGGGACGCTCTTGCTGAGAAGGGCATCACACCGGCTTCCGAGTTTGCCAAGAGAAGCGGCGGAGGTTCAACGATCCGGACGAAGACCGGAGCAACCTACCAAAACCTGAAAGCGGATAAACAGAGCGGAGGAAAGTACACCCTGCGCGGAGACTTCACAGACAGAACGTCTACAGGCAGAGAGCTCAAATACAGCAATGCGGCTTTCCACACGTTTTTGAATAAAGAAGAAATGTTCGCCTGTCTCCAAGAACACGGGATCACAAAGTTCAAGGACCCGGATACCGGGGAAACGGTCAACCCGAAGACCATGAAGCTTCCGAAGACTGTGGCTAAGGTTGGCGAGACAAGGTACAAGGATCTCGTACTTGGTTTCCGGACGAACAAGGACGGGCATCCTTTCAGCCGAAAAGGATTCAGCGTCACCGGAACGGACTTCACAGGGAAGAGAACGGTGCTGCGGATGTTTGACAAAATCTCCGAAGCAAAGGAGTACGCCGCAAAAATCGGATGTAAGGATTCTGACCTGCGTACTACAAAGGACCTGCAGAAGTACGCGACGCCGAAGATCGGCTGACAAACAGAGAGGGGTACAGAATGGACGAGAGGCCCTATGGGGGTATCAATGTACTCCGAAGAAAAAGAATACGCCATGGTCGCGTAATTGAGCACGGAGAGATATCTCCGAGGCGGAGACCGGTTTATCCGATATCCGCAGAGCGCGAGACCATGCGTGCAACGCTGGCTTATACTGAGATGGTGATCCAGACGGTAGAGCCGGTGATCCAGAATGTGATGAGACAGTATGTGGAGCGCGGTGAGGTGCGTCAGGACTCTACTGGGGAGTTTATTACAACCGCGAGAGGTATCCGGATGGCTGCTGCGGAAAGGCTGAGCAGAAAGACCGGAGCGATGGCGAAGCTTCAAAAGCAGTACACCAAAAGCGGGAACATGGCAAAAAACCATTCCATTGCAGACTGGAACGATCAGGTCCGGGATGCCTTGGGATTTGAGATCAATACCAAGCGCTATTCCGATGACATGGAGAGCATGGTCCAGCAGTGGATTCACGAGAATGTGAGCAAGATTCAGTCGATTCCGACTGAGTATCTGGCCGAGGTGGAGTCGATCATCCGCTGGGGCTATGAAACCAGACAGCCGAAGGTGAACGTGTATCGCAGGCTGGAAAAGCTGGTCGGACTCACAAAGTCCAAAGCCAAGATGATTGCCAGAGATCAGATTGGGACCCTCAATTCCCAACTGACGAGATATGAACACGAGAGCGCGGGCGTCGGAAAGTACAAGTGGATCACCAAACGTGACAACCGAGTACGAGACAGCCACAGAGCTCTGCACGGCACGGTCCATAAATGGAGTGAACCTCCTGCAGAGTGGTACATGACAAAATCCAGGGGGATTGTGTATACCGGAAGATACTGCCACCCGGGGGAGTCCTACGGATGCAGATGTACAGCGTCTCCGGTCTTCGATATAGACATTGCAAAACGGTATCTGGCGGACAAGTTCAAGCCGATTTAGCATTTCACAAAATCATTGACAGTGTACTAAAATTAGTGTATAATAAAGGTGGTCGGAGAGATGGACAATTCCGTTAATCGATATAGAAAACGCAGAACATCCAGAGCGGCAGGCAGACAGCAAAGCAGGCTGGACAGCGTATCGGCTTTCCGGCAGCGCAGAGAGCGGCGTCTTCAGGAGCGGTTTGATGCGAGTGCGCGTCTTGCCTACGGAATTGCCAAGAGCATGGGTATTAAGACCGAGGGCATGGAGCCGCAAGAGGTTTGGGAAGCGATCAAGAAGAAAGATCCCGGCGCTGCGGAAGCGGCTGCAAAGGGGTATGGAAACAGGAGCCCGAAGGGGAGCCTGACCGGAAAAAGCGGCGAGCGAAGCAAGCAGACTTCCCGGGCCAAGTATCAGGGGAACTGGACGCCGCCGAAGGTGAAGGGCATGGATGCTGCGTCTGTGAATCAGACCTTGTCCGAGTGCAGCAAGGCCGGTGGGCAGCACTATTCGAAGGGGACGAAGGTTGCGAATGAGAAACCGAGCCTGAGAACCTTTACCACACACGGGATGGATCACATCCAGCAGGTCGTCGAGAAGACGAACCAGGCTGCGGACGTGATTGAGCAATTGAAGGGCAATCATCGATTCCAAGGAGCCAAGATGGACAGAAAGCTGATGCTGGTGTCTGCTTGGTTTCACGACACCGGCATGGACGGCGGAAACATGGATTGGAGCGAAGACAACGGAGACGGTATCCGTGGTAACCACGGCATGAACTCCGCAATGCATATTCTCGAACACTCGAAAGAGCTTGAGAAGATGGGTGTCAATCCGAGTCAGGCTGCGTTTATCGCTTTTGCTCACACGAAGAGCAAGTCCGGCGTCAACGACCTGATGAATCCCGGAGACTGGAAGGTTGGCTTGGATAAGATCGAGGGCGCTGTGAACGATTACAACAAGCGCAACCCGAACAACAAGATCAAATTTGACCGCAAGGCAGTTTTCGGCGGAGAGCCGGACGCAGAGAACATCCGGCACATGGCGTCGCAGGTGGCTGCGGTTAGACTCGGCGATGCGAACAGAGAAGCGAACATTCCTCTGCGTTCCCAGAGCGGCGGCAAGTACGACATCGACAGCATGGCGACGCCGGACCAGTGCGGGTCTTGGAGAGACGAGGTCAACAATTCTAAGATCAGTATCAAGGATGAAAACGGCGTCCATGATCTGAATGACGATAAGGACGGATTCATCGGAGAACTTGGTCAGGAGAGCAGAGACTTTTCTAAAAAGGTCGTTCTTGGCGAGAGAAACATGGTCAAGGTCGATACGGTTATGGACAACGGAAGCCTTGCACTGAGCGTGTCGCTCCGAGGCGGAAACGATGTACCGCACTGCACGGTGGAAGCACTTTTGGAGCGCTGCGGCGAACTGAATACCATCAACGGTATTCCGAGAAGCATGCAAATCAAGATGAGCGGCGTCAAGAGCGCGAAGGATCTCCACCATAATGCTCTTCTCGCTTATCGGGACATGTGGAGCAAAATCACCGACATGACGCCGGACAAAAAGACCGGCCAACCGAAATATGGCGGAATCGATTCAGTCACTTTTGTTTTTGAGGATGGTAGCACGAAGCAATTCCATCGCGAATCAAGCGGTGGAAACAACAGGGGAGGTAACAATCAATGAAGCTGATGGAGAAGACAGTGATAGATGACGATCTGGTCAAATATCAGTGGCAGATGGAAGAGGTTACGACCGAGAAGAGCTGCCTGAAGCTGGCGCTTTCCGCCTGCAAAATCGGAGAGCTTGTCGAGGTTGAATGCCGTGGCTATGAAGACATGGACACGCATGAGAACTATTGCAGTTTCAGGACGCAGAAAGAGTTTGCGGCGGGGCTTGACCAGATCAGGAAGATTGATGCCGACCGCATTTCACTCAATCTGAAGGTCGGCGGCGAGAGAGTCGTGGTGTCTTTCGGACCGTGCAGCGACTATGAAAGTGGGAACTGGGTGACTGTTTACGGAACGGAAGAGACGGTCAAGAAGGTCTCCGCCGAGATCCAAAAGCTCATTGGTTAATCAATCTTTTTTGGAGGTAGAAAAGATATGATAGGTCCGGCACCGGAATTTACTGGAAGCAAGTTTTTCGTTGTCGATCCCGAGTGGCACCTGAAAGAAGGAGCCTCTGACAAGGACAAGAAGGACTTGGAAGAGTTCATGAACGGGGGCGACTACCCGAAGCTCTGGAAGCATAAGTATCCGGAGATGAAGCGCCCGTACTACACTTGGTCCGGAAAAGTGGTCGATAAGGCATAACCAGAAAAAACATAACAGCAAAGGCGTTGCCGGTTGGCAGCGCTTTTTTCATATCTGATTGGCGGTGATTAGTTGCATAAGATCGGCTATATCACTGCAGAGCTGAGCCTGCTGTGCAAAGAGTATAAGACCGCCGAAGGGACGAAAAAGTCCACGCTGGAAGAGCTGATCCAAAAACTGGTCGAGTCTCTGACCTACAGTTTTCAGGACGTCCGCAATGACGGACTGTTCTTTGCCGGTGAACTGGATGATCACGGCAAAGAGGAATATGAGACACTGTACCCAGGGGGCGAACACAGAGAGCGTGATGATGCGGATTCCAGAGACTATGACTGGATCACGATCAAAGGCACGCATGTTCCTCTTGATGAAGAGGGAAACATGACCGGCGATGTGGCACGAAAAATCAGGTCTACCTTAAAGGGCTCGGACAAGGCAACCCAGAATGAGCCGAAACTGAGTGACAGCACAGCGCCGAAGAGAACTGACTATGACTTCGGTCCAAATGACGGACATCAGGAGTTTATCCAGAAAAACGTGGACAAGCTCATGCCGATCTTTGAAGAACACGGCATGGACGGCGTGAAAGAAGAGTGGCTAAAGGCCAGACTTCAAAACGCAACCGGCGACTTCCGGAGAATCAGCGACGAGGAAACAGACGAGATCCTGCAAAACGGAATTGACAGCGGTACCGCCCGTATGTGGATTACGGAATATGATCCGGGCGTCAAAGAAAAGCTGGCGCATCAGCTGACCAAAAACAAAGAGATCCATAATGCGGCGCTGAATGTCATGTACAAGAACTATCAGTATTACTGCAAAACCAACGGCGCAGAAGCATTGCCGTTTGAAGATTTCCTCGTAACACCGGTTAAGATGTATCGAGGCGGGAGTGGCAGGGAGCATCAGAAAGCTCTGGCATTCTCATCCTATACCTTTGACAGAGCCGCTGCTGAGAAGTTTAAGGCGAGCAACGAGGGCCACGGTCGTGCCACCGATGATGGCGTGATCTATGAAGCGGAGATCCGCCCGATTGACACCTTCGGTTCTTTGAACACCAGCGGAGAGATGGAGATTTTTGTACCGGGGTTTATTGCTCCGAACGGAAGGTTTGACGACATCGAAACCGAACACGTTGACGCAGACGAAGAGTCTGAGGGCAATTCATCTGCCACAAACCACGGCAATACAAAACTGCCTTATGGATTGTGTGAGAAATACGGCATTGAGGTCAAGAGCGGCTGGACACCCCGCGAGGCTTGGGAAGCATTGGCCGGAAAGGGCGTCAGTGCGGCGGAGGAATACAGGAAGCTGAGAGAGCGCGGAAAAACCGGTGCGGCGCAAAAAGCAACTGTATCTCCGGAAAGACACGCGGCTGCAAAGAAGGCTTTGTACGACCGTCAGAACGAAGTATCGGAACGGTGCAAAAACCTGAGGCGTCAAGCCATTGAGATCGCAAACCGCGAGATCGATGTTCGCTACCATGACCTGAGCAATGCGAAACTCAGTCTTCGAAAGGCTGAGCAGGACGCTACAAAGGCCAAAAAGAGAAACGACGAAATCGCCGGTCGGACCAAAGAACAGATCGAAGCGGACCTGAATGAGAATAAAAGGAAGGCCGACGAAGCAAGCGAGCTAAACTCCAAGCTGTATGACAGACCGGACCGAAAGTCTCCGGAACGCGCAGAATGGGACGCATGGTGCGAAGCGCAAGGCGGCAGGCAGGCAATTCTGGATAAAGTTAACCTTGAACTGTACAACGAGCACGGTTCTATGGAGAAGTACCTGCGGGACAAACGCCTGTTGGAAGAATTTGATCAGCACGGACCGGACGGAGGCTTGAAAGAAGCCAAAAAGAAGGTACGCGCTGAAAAGAAGAAGTGCGACAGCTTTGAGCAGGAGCTCACCAAGATCGAAGAAGAGAGGGCCGAGAATCACAGACAGCAGCAGGAAGCCATGGACAGCCTGCAAGGCGTCCGACAGGAATACTACAATGCTGTCAAGGAAAAATTCCCGACGTTTGATGACTGCAAGACGACCGATGAGGTTGCGGAGCGTCTATCGGCAGAAGGAATATTCGGCGGACTTGATGTGACCTGCGACTTCGGAAGCAAAGCGTCTTTCGAAACAGCAAAGTCAGTAGCGAAGTCGCTTTGCGACTATGCGGAAAAGGTCCCCTTCATGAAAGAACACTGCGGGCGTCTCGTGATTGGAGAAATGAGCGGTGAAGATGCAAATGTCTACGGCTATTCACAGCGCAGTGAAGGCGTCCGGCTTAACAACAAGTGGTACGGTGACGATCAGGCGTTTGAAGAGTCTTGGCAGCGGTGCATGGATTCAAACTTCCATCCGCCAAACTTGACCAAGGACTCTGTGGTCCACCATGAGTATTCACATCAGATGGACGATTACCTGTCGGATGCCCTGCATCTGCACGACGCAAAGTTTTCCACCATGTGCATGAACGAAGTCTGTTCACGACTCGGAATGAACAGGCAGGAGTGCAAAGAGGCCGTATCCAGATACTCCGTCGACAACAGCAGCGGAGGAGACGTGGAGTGGTTTGCTGAGGCCATGAGCGAGTTCACATGCAGCCCGAACCCGAGACCGGTTGCGGTTGCGGTCGGACAGTACGTAATGGAACGCGCAAAAGAACTTGAAACTATCAGGCACGACGCGGCGGACGATGATGGCCGGTGGGTGACCACGGAAAACGACCATCACGTTCACATCAACGAAGAGGGCGTCCCGGATAAGGGAAACCCATATGTGCTCGCGACCATGCGCGGCGAAGGGCCGAATCCAAAATCCAGAGAGGAACTTGCGAGACACCGCCTGCGTCGGAAGAGCAGACAGGTGAGAGCTCTGTTCCAAGAACTGGAAGATGCCGAGGCGGCGGAGGAAGCGGCAAACGCAGAGCAGATCGAGGCAGACAACACGGTTCGAAAATTGAACCTGATGCGCAAGCTCGTTGCCAACGACAAACAGATGCTTGCGAGCCTCGGTTACGGCGAGGGCGATAAAGAGGTCATGCAGAAGGACCTTGATGCACTGAAATCTGAGATGGATGATCTGCTTCAAGGACGAAGCAAGTGGCAGCTCAAAGGCGAAGAGGCAGACCGATTCAAAGAAACCGAGGCAAAGCACAACAAACTTGACTTTGCTCTCCGGTCCTATGACGAATGCTACGGTCCGGATGCTTTTTCAGAGGATAAAGCACGTCAGGCAGAAGAAAATGCGAGCAAGGCCAACAAGAGAGCGCAGGAAGCCACAGCCAGACGCGAACGTGCGTACAAGGAAGCGCACGCGGTATCTGGCGGAGCGGATCAGGAACGATTTCTCACGGACGATGAGCGTTCTTCCGTGATCACAGATCTGCAGAGTTCTTCTGCGTTTGACGGCATGAGCGAAGAAGCAAAGTCCAAGGCATTTGAAAGCCTGCAGGGCGTGTCGGACGCGCATTTGCTGCTGCTGCAAAAGACCACTGGCGGTGTTAGAATCTTTGACGGAGAAGGCCGAGTATCACCCTCCGGCGCTGATTCGTTTTACACTTTCGGTACCGGCGCGATCACGATGTCTCGAGAGGATATGCAGAATCCGCAAATCCTGTGGCATGAATACGGTCACTATCTGGATGACGCGGAACAGAGCGGATGCTACTCCCAGAAAAAGATAAACAAGTCCAGCGGAACAGAGTACAAATCGTCTCTGTCGAGCGCCTTGTATGACAGCGGCGCGATGCACAGCAAAGAAGCTGCTGCCGATATGAACAAGATCCTGCAGGACGCAGGTGTCGAAGGCTACACGATAGAGGAAAGCCCGTATGGTCACTATCTGATGGTCAAGAATGCGGATGGCGAATTGATAGAAGACTCGTATGATACGGCGTTCTTCAAAATTTCGGATGCAGTTGGAAACCTGTTCCATCGATTCCAGTTTGAGGATCAGGAATACAACGACTATCTGAAGAGCATCGGATGTCCGCTTGGCAGTGAGGAACCGAAGTACCAAGACTACATCGAGTTCTACCGCACGCCAAAGCGCCAGATCCTCCGGGAGCGCGAGCGATACAAGGGTGCCAGAGAAGAGTACAACAAGCTTCAACGTGAATACAGCGAAAAAAGAAGCGCTGCGATTGACCAGAACTTTGATGAGTACCACCGAAAAACGCTCGAATATGAAGAACGATGTCAAAAACGCGGTGGCATGATCGGCCCTGTTTCGGACATCATCTGTGGCATGTTCAACGGACGCGGTCCTTGGGTTTGCGGCGGTCACAGTTCGGACTATTATTCCAGAAGCACGGCACCATACAGCGAGGCAGTAGCCAACTACCACCAGATGCGTATGATGGGACGGACCGAAGGACTGAAACTCTTGAAGTCCATTGCTCCAAGTGTTCACAACGCATTGGAGAAGGCCTATGATGAATGGCTTTGGAGGAACGTAGACGTATGATGGATGAACAGAACGAACTGATTCAACTGCTGAAAGACGGTTTCTTCAATGACTCGGATTTCTTCGAGAAGGCCTACGTCGGCAAAAACGGCAAGGTGGACATGGAATCACTGTCCCGCGTCTGGGAAGCCTTCAAGGGCCGAAAGTATTCTTTGAAGTATTATATGGTCCACGGCAATACGATTCCCACATGGGGAGTGCCAAGCAAATACAGGGACCCGGACGAAGCGGAGAAACTGTATAAGGAATGCATGGAGGAAAACACCACTTGGCAGGACAAGCTTGGATACAAGACCACTCCGGAAGGAACGCTTCTGTAATATAGCAACAATCAGACGGCTGCTTGACTGTCCGTCTCGGCTGTGAAACAAGTGACGGGATCAGCGTCCGTGCATTTGCGGAGCCTTATTGAGGGTTAGACAGTTCCCACAGGCTGATGTAGGGGAAACCTGAAAGAAAATGTCATCTTGCGTAGTCCTTTGTATGACGCAACAACTACATACTTAAAATAGCACTGAGCCGAAAGGCCCGGTGCTTTTTTAATACCGGAAAGATGCCTAAAAGCATCTTTCAAAAGCTTAACTGTTTCTCGAAAGGAGAGATGCAGCGATGATTCTTCACGGAGTCGTGCGCTACGACAGCATGCCCATGCCGCGAGCGTACTTCACCCCCGAAGGTTACCTGAAGGACAAGCCAATTCTGACGTCCTGCGGAATCTTCGAGTATACAAATCCTGACGGGAGCGTCAGGCGGGAGCTCCGACTCCCGGAGGATGTTTTTTCTCCTGAAAGCCTGAGAAGTTACGTCGGCAAGCCTGTTGTTCTGACTCATGAGGCGGGGCTGATTGACAAGAACAACGTGGCGGAAAACCAGATTGGAACGATTCTCAGCGAGGGAGAGCGAAGTGGCGATGACGTCAAGGCCGAGATCATCATCCATGACACGGACGCTATGAAGTCTGCTGGGCTGAAAGAGCTGAGTCTTGGATATAACCTCGATTTGGATGAAACGCCCGGTGTCTGGAATGGTCAACGCTTCGACGCTGTTCAAAAGAACATCCGCATTAACCACCTTGCTCTTGTTCGCGAGGCGCGAGCAGGAGAACAGGCGCGGCTGAATCTTGACAGCCGCGACCAAGTAAATTTGCTCAAAGGGGGAAAAAGAATGAGCAAGAAAATTAAGCGCGTTCCTCACGCTGATGCCGTTCTTACTGACGAAGAGCTGGATAAAGCGCTTGAGGAGTACGACAAGAAGTTCGGCAACAAGACCGAACCCGCCGCCCAGACCGACGCCGACGACGAAGAAGTTGTCAAGACCGAAGAAGTCGTCGAGCAGCCCGCCCCGTCCGATGACGTGGAGGAAACCGTCGAGGCCGTCAAGGCACGCCGCGACAAGCGCGACGAAGAGGGAGATCCGGAAGATGTCGATGCTGCAATGGGCATGATTGCGCATCAGGACGAGGATATTCAGACCCTCATCGACCTCGTTGACACGCTCCGCGCTCGTCTGGACATGACCAAAGCCGCAAATTCCGATGCGGAAGAGGAACCGGCTGAGGAAGAGCCGACCGAGGAAGAGCCCATTGAGGAGATTCCGGAAGAGGAAGTCCAGCAGGACGAAGTCGACGACCTCGAGACGCTGAAAGGCAACGAGGACGAAGACGACGTCACCGAGGAAGAACTGCCCGAAGAGGACGAGGAAGAGCTTGTCACCGACGCGGATGATGAGGAAGAGCTCGTTCCCGAAGAGGAAGAGGAAAACCTCGATGCTGACGACGAAGAGGAAGAGGACCTGTTCGCCGAAGACGGCGAAGACTGCGGCTACACCGGCAAGCGCATGAACGCCGACTCGGTGGAGCGGCTGGTTAACATGAAAATCGCCCTCGGTGAGCTCGGTGACCGTGTTGGCATCAAGGGTCTGGCCCGCAAGCCGGTCCGTGACGCGAAGATCGCAATTATCCGTGCAGCAGGTCTTAAGACCCGCATGGACGGAAAGAGCGACCGTTACGTCAACGAGGCCTTTGGTCTTGCCCGCGACGTGATCAAGGCCCGCAGCCGCACAACGACTGCTGACCAGAAAAAGCAGATGTACAACAAGAAGCCCAGCCGTATGGATTCTGTTGACGGCGGTTCTGCCTACGCAGCTCGCGAGCGCATGATCGCAAGATACAACAAGGATCGCAAGTAATTTATAGGGAGGATATCCAAATGAGTGCACAGACTGTTTATCGCTTTTCTACCCCGATTGGTCAGGCCGGTGGCATTTACGACCTGGCCCCGTATGAAGTCAATTCCTTCATGAACGAGTCCGCTGACGGTGCCCTGAAGTTCGGCATGGGCGTTGTGCAGGGAAGCCAGCCCGGTAAGGGCATTGCGGTGCCTGCCTCCGGTGCCACTGCCGCCAAGTTCGAAGGCATTGTCACCAACCGCCGCACCTCCGAAAATGCCATGTTCGGCGGTGTCGAACTGAATCAGCATATCACCGTTGGTGTTATGCGCTATGGCCGCATCTATGGCCTGCTGGCTGCTAACGAAGAGCCCGCCTACGGCGATCCCGTGTATCTGGTGATCAGCGGCAATGACGCCGGTTGCTTTGCAAAGACCTCTACCAACAATGTCGCCGTCAAGGGCGTGTTCCTCAGCGGCGCACAGGACGGCATTGCGCTGATCGAGCTCTTCCACCAGGCTCAGGCGTAATCCGAGAATTGACAGGAGGAAAAAGGATTATGAAACAGACTCACAAGAAATACGACCGTTTTGAGGCCGCTACCATCAAGCGTTCTGCGATCCCCGCATCGCTGCTCCAGATCGAAGGCCTCGCCCGTTTCGACAGTGCGGACGCGGCTTCCGTCTGGTTTGCCCGCGAGCTTGACTACGTCAAGAGTCAGGCCTACGACGTCGAATATCCCGACCTGATGGCCTTCAACCTCTTCCCGATCGATACCGAAGCAGATGCCGGTGCAGAAACCATCACCTACTACGTGTACGATAAGGAAGGCACTGCGAAGGTCATTGACAACTACAGCACTGACCTTCCCCGTGCCGATGCCTTCGGCAAGCCCAGCACCGCATACGTGAAGTCCATCGGCGTCAGCTATGGCTACAGCGCTCAGGAGATGCGTGCTTCCCGTATGGCAGACAAGCACCTCGATGCCCGCAAGGGTGACAGTGCCCACTACCAGATCGATGCCGCTATCAACCGTATCGCTTGGGCCGGTGATCCCGACCACAACCTGCTCGGCATTCTGTCCACCGGTCAGAACATCCCGACCTACACCATCACCGCTGGCGGCACTTCCGGTCAGACCTCTTGGCTGAAGAAGGATGCGGACGAAATCCTTCAGGACCTCATGAATATGTATTCTCAGGTCTCCAAGAGCACCAAGAACATCGAACGTCCGGACACCTTGGTCCTGCCGACCAACATCTACACCGCACTGTCCATGAAGCGCGTCGGCGACACCGCCGATACCGTCCTGACCTTCATTCAGCGCAACGCTCCGTTCCTGAAGAAGATCGAAATGGCTGCGGAACTTAACGACGACTCCGTCGAGACCAACCCCTATGCGGCTGCGTCCAACGGCTCCGGCGTTGCTCTTCTCTACACCAACGACCCGAAAAAGCTCGCGATCCACAACCCGATGGCCTTCCTGCAGTATCCGGTGCAGGTCCGCAATCTGGAAACCATCGTGCCCTGCGAGGCTCGTACCGCTGGCATGATCATTCCGTTCCCGATGTCCGCGCTGATCGCAATCGGCGTGTAATCGGCAGGCAATCCCACCTTTACGGGGCTTCTCCGGCACAGGAGAGGCCCCTGTTTTTCCACAATCTTTTGTAGAAGGAGAAATAACATGGTTATCAAGAATATCACAGACAAAGCAGGAAACGCTCCGAAAGTGATTGGTTTTGGCGGGATGTTCGTTCTGCCGGGTGAGTCCATCCAGATCCCCGACCGCATCGCCTACTGCGACGAGTATGACGAAGACGGCAACAAGACCGGAAGGAAAGTCGTTCTGCCCGGTATTCTGGCACAGGCCAAGATCGGAATGCTGACCTACGAAGAGACCAAAGCCGCAGAAGCCAAGCCTGCCAAAACGGAGGCACCTGTCGAAGCGGAGCCCGTCGCCGAACCGCCCGCTGAAAACACACCAGAAGCCGAGAAGAAGCCTGCACGTGGAGGCCGGTCCAAGAAGGCCGAGTAAAGGAGTAGACCAATGACTGCGTTCACCGAAGCGGAATACACAAAGTTAATAGCGATGATCAAAACCATCGGAGGCGGCGAGTTTAATTCAATGTCGGATGAGGATTTGAAGTTTTGGATTGACTTTGTGCAGCCGATGGTGAGTAAAAAGCAGTTTGGCAACCTTTATTTTCAGGCGATCACCCTTTTAATCTGCCATAAACTGAAAATGGCCGGACTCGGGGAGAACACGCTTGGAGACCTTGGAAAAATCGGCAATGCCTACGCGGCGTCCAGTGTGTCGGACGGAGGCTCTTCCATCAGCTTTGCAAGTGCCGGTCCCGGCAACCTGCAGGTGGATGCGGAATACACCATGACGGTCTACGGAACACAATTTCTGCAACTGAGACGGATGGTGATTGTTCCGATCCACGTTTCCGGAGAGGAGAGCTTCTATGGCAGGGTTTGAAGCGATCTACAAACAGACGGTTACACTGTTTAACAGAGTGAATCAGCCGCATCACGACGACGAATCGCTCTGGTATCCGACCGTTCTGACCGGCGTACACCTGATTACGGACGAATCGGCCTCATGGAACAACAACGGCGGAATGAAGAACGACAATGTCCGCCTTCATGTCCGGTACCTCGTATCGGGGATGGACGCCATGATCAAGTGCAAGGACCCGGGCACGGAAGTGTATTTCGATAAGAAATATGTCCTGCCGAAGGACTACAGACGTCTGCTGAGACCGGAGGAGGCAATCACCTTCCAGTTCGGGAGCAAGGACTTTGACTTCTTCATCGAAGGGGAATTCACGGATTTCCCGACGCCGATCAGTGACTCCGCATTTACGCGGCGCGGGTTTATGGATTACCTGAATTCGCGGTACGACCATGTGTTCGCGATAACGTCGGTGTCCAAGTACAACCTGATACCGCACTTTGAGATTATGGCGAGGTGATACCGGATGGCGATCATAGGACCAGACTTCAAGGACTTCACGATGAAGAACATGGAGATGGAGTGCAAGATGCGCTTCTCCCGATTCAACGGACGCTTTCGTCTGGCTCAAATCTGGTTTGACCGGACACTGGTAGAGAAGATGCAGCCCTTTGTTCCGTATAAGACTGGCGAGTATCTGCGCAAGATCAATCTGGCGAACGCGGGCAAATGGGGAACCGGCGAGATTGTCACGTCCGTTCCACCGCAGGGCAGGCGTCTGTATCCGGGCTTCAATCCGCTGACCGGACGCATGTATCACTGGACCAACCCGAACACGCAGCCGCGATGGGGCACCTATACCTATGAGCGATACAAGCCTTATTTCCGAAAGGGAATCGCGCATATTCTTGTAACGGGGAAGTATCCGAATGGCTGAAGAAAAACAGTATTTGCAGGATGTTGACGGCTACAACGAAGTGACCAAAGCCCTGATGAACATGATCCGTTCTTATCCGGGGCTTGATGACGACGAGAAGGTCATGTTTAACACCTCAGACCCGGAAGACGGGCTCACGGTGTTCGCCACATCCGGCTCTTTCATTATGGATGACCACGAGAGCGTGACCGGGCACGTCTGGCAGACGTGTCTTTATCCTTTCACGGTCATTTACAGGGCGTCCGGGCTGAATGAGCGCAGGAAAGTCGAGACACAAGAGTGGCTGGACAAACTCGCTCGATGGATGACCAGACAGCCCGTGAACATAAATAATCACACTGAGTGGCTGTCTGAGTGGCCGAAGCTCACGGGCGACAGAAAGATCCGTTCAATCAGCCGCCAAACGCCTGTCTACCTCAGCACAGAGGAAGACAGTAAAGTCGAGAACTGGGTGATGCAGCTTCAAATCCAGTATCTCAATGAATTTGACCGATGAGGTGAATTGCTTATGCTTGAGAGAAAATATCTCGTTCACTACGTCAAGGTACCAGTCAGCGTGGAAGACTACGCTGAAAAAATCGGAACCTCGAACGAAGACCAGATCCAGTGGACATGGGTCCGCATTGGTCAGCACCTCGAAAACTTTGCTGAGGAAATGAACCCGCAGGTAGACATCCGGAAAAACATCTGGGGCTACCAGACCGCGATCCACAACGGGTATCAGGTCAGCAGCAATGTGGATACGTTCTACGAGACCGACCACGAGTCTGACAATGACTACTATCTGGATAAATTTCTGGAGGCAATTGTCCTCCACCGCTGGCAGGGCGACATGTGCAAGACCGAGCGTGTTGACGCGAGGGTTGCGCTTGACGTCATTACCGGCAATGCGATCAGTGCGAGTGCAGGAAACGTCCTGTGGGCATGGAAAGAGGATTGCTACCTCGTTCCGCAGTCTCACGGCGGTGACACTTCCGGTGCTCAGATCCCGTTCCAGATTTCCAATCTTGGAAATCGTGAGGACGTAACAGAAAAGTTTGTTGTAAACAACAAGGTAATGACTTTGACCACTACCTGATTTCACCGAGCCGCGAAGTGGAGGTGAGAGGCTGTGATTGAACGAAAATACCTTGCGCATTTTCTGGATGCGAACCATGTCCACACCTTGGATTTAAGTAATCTGCCAACTTCATACTCTACTTCCACGAATTATACCCGTCTGGGCGAACATCTGGAGCAGTACAACGAGGAACTGAATCCTCAGGTTGATGTGCACAGAAACATTCTTGGGGAACCGTATATCATTCAGGCAGGTTACCAGCCGCAGAGCGGTGTGGAAACTTTCTACGTCTCGAATAAGTCGACGGATGCCAATAAGGCCCTCAGCGATTGGCTCCAGAGCATTGTACTGGACCGACTCACAGGAGAGGATACAAAGACAACGATGATCGATGCGTTTATCGATATGTCCAATCCGACCGGCTTAGCTGTCTGGGCGTATAAAGAGGACGTTTATGTCGTCCCACAGTCTTTCGGTGGAGACACGTCCGGTATACAGCTGCCTTTCCAGATCTATAAAGCAGGGAAGAGAGTGAAAGTCGGATTCAATCTCTCCACGCTCAAGATCACTGGTCTGGCAACTTGAATGTAGCTCAGGCCGGTTCTTCTTGTAGGAATCGGCCTTTTAGCTTGTATTTAGGGGAAAAACACGATTCAAGAGGAGGTTATTGAATCATGGATGAAGTAAAAACCGCGAGAACAAAACCGGAAGAAGATATCCTCGTAGTCAGCGACGGCTATATCCGGATTCCGGTATATAACCAACTAAAGGAACAGATCGGACTGTTTAAATTCAGCCCGACCGACGTCAACATTGTCAACCGGTACAACGAAGTAGCCAACAAGTTCGACGAAGTGATTCAGCCGCTTAACGATGCGAGCATAACAGCGGAAGGTGAAGCGGCAGACGACGAGTCTGTAGCGATTTTGAATGAAGCAGAAGACCGGATGATAGAACTGTTCGACTACCTGCTTGGAACCGACTCCCGGGAAGCTTTCTTCTCACGTGTCCACGCGTTCACGCCGATCGACGGCAATTTCTATTGTGAGAACGTCTTCAAGTCCCTCGGTGCGTTTCTGGAAAAGAAATACGACAAGGAACTGAATAAGTTGGACGCGAGGATCGAGAAGCATGTCCACGGGTACCGAACCGGTAAGCACAGACGTGGAAGACGATAAGTTCTACAGTCTCCCGACTACCTTGAAGGTCAACGGGAGAGAAGAAGTGATCCGATGGGAATACACGGCAGCACTGGATATCATCAAGGCTTTGAATGATGCAGATCTGAAAGACAACGAAAAAGTTTTTGTGTTCCTGTATATCCTGTACGAGAACTTTGACAATTTCAAACGAGATGATTATTCCCCGGCCTTTGAAGCGGGGATGGAATTTATAAACCACAATATCAGTGACGAGACCAGAGAAAGAGTGCGCATGATCGATTTTGAGCATGATTTCCGACTGCTCATTTCGGCAATCAACCGTGTGGCAGGAATGGAGGTCAGGACCCAAGAAAACATACACTGGTGGACCTTCCTTGGCTGGTTTATGGAAATCGGTGAATGCACATACTCAAACGTGCTCACGATCAGGCGCAAACTCTCGAAGGGCGAAAAGCTTGAAAAGTGGGAAAAGGACTTCTTCAACGAAAACAAAAAACTGGTACTTCTGCAGGCGCCGATGTCCGAAGAAGACAGGCGGCAGCTGGCGGAAGACGAGCAGATAATGAAGGAGCTCTTCGGATAATCAACGCAGAAGGTGGTGATGGTCTATGGAAGACACTTTGACCGTAATGGCGAACCTTTCGACAAAAGGCTTTGAGAAAGGTACAAAGGAAATGACTCGGGCGATTAAGTCACTGTCACGAACCGCAAAATCTTTTGGTCGGACAATGATTACCACCATCGCCGGGGTAGGATCGGTGATCGGGATTCTCACCAAGTCTATCAGCACCTATATGTCGCAGAACGAACAGCTTTCACAGCGCATGAACGCAATCTGGACAGCGCTTGGAAATGTACTCGGACCGATCATAGAACAGATTGTAGAATGGATTTCAACGGCGGTTTCCTATTTTCTGTCGTTCCTTCAGTTGCTCGGTGTAACTGGGAAATCTGCCTCAGAACTTTCCAAATCGGCCAAGAAAAACACGCAAGAACTGCAACGAACGCTGCTTGGCTTCGATGAGCTGAACGTTCTGCAAGACAACAATACGCAACAGGATAAGAGTAATCCATTACGGGATATTGAACCGTCAGAGTTCATGAAGAAAATATCCGACCTTCTGAAAGCAGGAATGTTTGAAGAGGTTGGTAGAGAGATTGCCCGAAAATTGAATGAGATGGTGGCAAAAATCCCATGGGGTGAAATCGGTGCGAAGCTCCGATACTACTTCATGGGACTTCTTGACCTATTGTATGGATTTATTGACGAGTTCGACTGGAAGGCGCTCGGCGCAGGAATCCGGGACTTCCTTGTTAACCTGTTTTCAAACCCGCAGGAGATTGCGGAAAAAATAATGAGACTCATCAAGGCCGCATGGGACGCGGTCCTTGATTTTATCTGGGGATTGTTCTGGGGTGATACCGAAGAAGAGCCGCCGCTGATTGCCGCATTCAGGAAGCTTGGAGATAAAATCTATGAGCTTGCTCAGGATATTCTCCCGATACTCGAAAAAGCGTATAACGACTGGATCAAACCAACGATAGACTGGCTGGTCAATGAAGCGCTTCCGAAGGTGATAGATTTCCTGTCCGGATTGGTCGAGAAAATAGACGCATGGATCAAGGAACACCCGGAAGAGGCCGTGGAACTGCTGAAAGGCGCTGTTGAACTGCTGATCGGTCTTAAGGTAGCTTCGTGGTTTAAGGATCTGATGGATGGCGCAAAAAACGCGGTGAAGCCTGTGATGGACCTCGTCGCGGCTCTTTCCGGTGGCGGCGGTGCTGCCGGAGGTGCTGCTGCGGGCGGTGCCGGAGCGGCAGGAGGCGGAGGGCTTGCAGGCGCAGCTGCGGCGCTCGGAACCGGAGCTGCGGTTGGCGGAGTTGCAACACTCGGCGTTGGACTTGCCATGTTGGCTGCGAAATTCGGTTCTATTCCACTGGAAGCTTACGAAGCGGAGAGAGCGACAAAATACTTTGAACAATCGCTGGCAGAAACGGACGGAACCGCGCAGGGAATGGCGGAAATGATGAATACGCTTGCTGAAAGGGCAAGCCATTACAACGATTTCCTGTATGATACCACCGGTTATACGATGGAATATGGATATTCCATGCAGGCAAGCGCGGATTCCGCCTATGCTTACATGGAAATGCTGACTCTTCTGGCTGAGCAGCTTGGCCTTACAACAGACGAACTCCTTGCCCAAATTGATGCTGCAGGTGGAGATGTCACAAAGATTGAAGCACTCGGAACGGCGATGGCTACTTCTGCACAGGCGATGGGTGAAAACAGGCAGGCTATCGCAGACACGAATGAAGAGTACAAGAAAACCTCCGGAGAGATTACACAGAACGCTCAGGAAATGGCCGATGGCGTTAACGCTGCGACAGAAGAAATCAAAACCCAGACAGAAGCCAACACCGCAGCGGCGAACGAAGCGGCAACCCAGAATGCTGAGCAGATGAATGTCAATGTGTCCGGTGAGTATAGTGAGTTGGAAGGCGAAACGGCAGCGCACGCTGAAAATATCCTGACAAAGACGGACGCCACCTTCCAGCAGGTAGCCGGGAATGCCTCTACTTGGGGCTCTGATATGGTCCTGAATTTTGTCTATGGTATTCAGGCACAGATGCCCGCCCTCGAAGCGCAACTGATTGCCATAGCGAATATGATCAATGCCTATGTCCACTTTACGAAGCCGGACAAAGGACCGTTGTCCGACTTTGATGAATACGGACCTGACATGATCAAGGAATTCATCGGCGGTATTGAAAGCCAGAAAGGGAGACTCGAACAGGCCATGAGCGACATTGCGGAAACAGTTTCGTTCCGGATGCCGTCCGTGGCAAGCGGGTCCTTCCTTCCGTATAGCCTCGCTTCCGGTGGCGGCGGAGCAGGTAGCTCTGATGTCATGGCGATGATTGCGCAGATCCTTCAGGCAATTGACGGCTTGGAAGATGCCATTTCCAGCATGCAGCTTGTGGCTCAGTTCGGAAGCTTCCGCGTCATTGCGGAGGCGGTCGACAAAGAGCTTCGGCGCAAAGCAAGATCAGAAGGGAAGTGATAGTAAGTGGCGGCACAAAGCAGCTATTACTTCTATATTGGTAGCATAAATATTGCGCCGTATATCGAAGATTTCAAGTGGGAATACAACGACGTCGACGCCCCAAAATCCGGGCGCACTCTCGATGCGGTTATGCACAGAGGAAGGGTGACGGACAAGCGGAAAATATCTGTCAAGCTGGTCCCGGTCACGATGGCGCAATGTACGCCGATCATCTCTGCACTCAGGACACAGTATATCTCTGTAAGTACCAACATGCTTCCGGAAGGTGCTACAGCGTTTACCGCTTATAACAGCTCCAGAAACGGAGGTGTCGGATACATCGACACAAGCGGTGTTGTGATGCACAGAGACGTAGCGTTCAACATTATTGAGAGATAAAGAGGTGGAGTGATGCAAACAGTAAACTCCACCTATACAGAAATCTTCGACAGCGGCAACTATGTCACAGAAGTCTACGTCAAAATAGACAATGTCAGTTATCAACAGAGCCACATCTACAGCATGGTCACAAGAAAGAAGATGTTCAAAGAGAACAAGCCAATGCTCGGATGTGCGATCACCGGAGAGATTGAAATATCTCTGGCAGACCCGGGAAGAGAATTTTCCAGAGGCGCGACAATTGAGCCGTATTTCAGATTGAGAAGCGGCAATCAGGTGTCGCCTTGGTACCAGAAGGGCCGGTACTACATCAACAATCGAGAGATCGATGATGAGACCGGAAGAATGGAAATCTACGGATATGACGCACTGAGAAAAGCAGAGAGGGCTTATCCATCTTCTACCCTGTCATGGACCGCAAACAGCCCGAATGCGTATACGGTTGTGAAAGAGATTGTCGCACACATGTTCGGCGTGTCATATTCAGCCGTGAACGGCACGCCGTCAAACTACATCGAGCAGGAGACAATCAACAAGATCAGTGCGGTATCTCATATCATCGGATTTCCGGCTCAGTACACGATGCGCGAGACTCTTGAGAGTATCGCTACCATCTACGGAGGAAACTTCATCATGTCTGACAAGGGCAAGCTCAGTCTTGTCGGATTTGTCGACATGCTCGAAGAGACCTTCTATCTCATTACGGAGACTGGCCGACGCATTACGTTTGGCGGTACAAGAATATTGCTCAGAGCATGAAAGGAGAGGTGATGTCAATTGTCTGATAGCGTAACATTGGAATACGGAGCAGGTCAATTCAGCACCTCTCCGAAGTTCGCTCCGTATGACATGGTAATGCTGAATCTGGACGAGAACAACTACATATCCAGTCCAGGAGCCAAAATCCTTGAAGTAACGGATTCCACCTCCATGACGGATACCGCCAAGAGCTACGCCTACACAGGAAGCGAACGCGAGTATACGACCAACAAGTGGTATTCGTATAGCGGCAGCGCGTGGGTTGCGGGAAGCAACTATACGCCATGGGCAAACAGAAACAACGGAACATATACCTTCACATGGACCGAGTCTCAAAGCAAATGGAGATACCAGTTTAACGGAAGCGGAAGCACCTACTACACGACGGAACAGATCTATTCGAATTTTGCCATTGATATCCATTTCGCAGCAGTCACAGGATTCACGGATGCTCCGAAAGCCGGAGATGTTATTACGGTAGTCCTGATTAAAACGACCGACTCCAATGTGAATGAGAAGCAGAATGTGTCAATCAACTGCACGCTGACGAGAAGCGGCTCCTGCATGGAAGCGGACAGCCCTCTGGTAAAGCCCGCAGAAAGGCAGGCTGTAGCGGACAATCTGCTGCAAGAACTATACGGATACGAGTACCAGCCGTATCAGGCAACGACGGCACATATCGATCCGGCAGCAGAGCTTGGAGACGCGATCCACGCCTACGGGTACTACAGCGGAATCTATTCTCAGGAGCTTACCTTCGACTCTATGATGGCGTCGGATATCGGCGCTCCGTGCGAGGAAGAGGTTGACAACGAACTGGAATACGAATCCAGCACCGACCGGAACTATAAGCGCAAATTCGCGGACATCGCGGCGGAATTTCTGATCAAAGCAGACGAGATTTCCGCAAGAGTCACAAAAGAAGGCTCCGGCGACGGATTCAGCTGGTCCTTGGTGTACGACAGTTGGACAGTCAAAAAAGGCAATACAGAGATCCTGAAGGTTGACTCAGATGGGCTTCATGTGACCGGAGACGGCACCTTTACGGGGACCATCTACGCGAGCGCCGGTGAATTCACCGGTGACATCAAAGGCGGCACAATCCATATCGGAGATAACTTCTCTGTTGACAGGTCCGGAAACATGAGCGCGTCGAACGCTTCATTCAGTGGCTCCATTTCCGGTTCGACCATTACAGGCGGCACAATCAATATCGGCAACGGCAACTTCACTGTCGACTCGAACGGAAACTTGCACGCGGCGACCGGTTCATTCACCGGCAGCGTCTACGCGTCGAACATTCTGTATGGCGCAACAGGAGGATATTTCAACGGCGCGGGCATTACGTCAGCGAGCCTTGCAAGCGACCGAATGGTCCAAGCTGTTGTTGACCGTCTTGGATGGGCAAACGACTACAACAACGCAACCGGGCAGAATACAAGTAATTATCCTACGTATTTCAGTGCAGGAAATCTTGTCGGAAGAACGTCTATTTCGTGCGCTGGAACAATCTCCGGCAAGTTCTCCGGGACGCAATACAAGGCACTTGATTCCAATGGAGACCTGCGATGCAACCTGGAAGAGCACTACCACTCTTTTACCGAAAGCAATGGAACGATAAAGATAGGTAAACCGCAAATCAGTCAAGGGTCTTTTAGCATAGCCGCTACGCAGACATACAAGGACGGCATAGCGGCGGAAAAGGCTACATGGAGGCCAACGTCCTTGAGTATTTCGGCGTCCGGGGCGAGCAACAACACCGTTTACAACATATCAGTCACTGCGTACAATGCCGCTGGCACTTCTTTGATTACACAAGGGACAACAACTGACAGAACTGTATATACCCAAGGATATAGAGATTGCGAGAGCGAATTTTCAACTACAACCGCGTATTCGAGAGGGAGCTGGGTTAGCGGGCACTATAAGATTGGAAATTATTGCAGTGACACTTTGTATGTATATAAGGATGGAGGCTATTATCAGGTGTTGGACACGCTATACTTCTTGGGCGATTACGTAGATGGGTACTACCCGTGCGGCTCAAGCGGGACTTACTACACAAGAAAATAACACTTTGAGAGGATGCTGTTTATGACCGTAAAAACCGCTAATGGCAAAGAGATAGAATTTGACAGTTGTCATGAATCGGAAAACCACGAAAGACTGCAAATCCATCTGCTCGGCGTTGAATTTCATGATGTTATTTGCTTGCTTGCCAATAAAGATGCGCTTCCGTTTATCGGGTATGAAACGTATACGAGGCCGACACTGTTGGCGGAAGCGTCTATCGGAGTTGACATAGTGGTCGAAACAGATGGCGTCGAAGCAAACGACACACGCGGCGCTGAAGTATCATATTCAGAAAGCCCTGCCGAACAACGATGATAAGCAGAAAGGGAGATTTTGAATGACGTTAAAAACCGCAAACGGAAGAGAGTTTGAAGCTGACTTCTGCGTAGAAAGTCGAAGCACGAACAGACTATATATTCACTTCATAAACGTCACCCTTATGGATATTGTCCTTGCCTTTGGGGGGCAGAACATTCTCCCATTTGAAGGCTATCCCGACTATGTAGTCCTAGAATCCGTATCGGAATCTCCGGACGGGGTTAATGTAGACCTTAAGAAAGAAGAAACAATGGAGGTATAACATGGGAAACGAGTACGCTCTTATCAGTAAGGAAGATCTTGGACAGATGATCAATACATTGAAGAACATCGATGTGCGCGGATATGATAGCATGAATCGCCTTGTGGCTACTGTTGTGTTCCTCGAAAATATTTTTATTCAGGGCAATGGAAAGCCTCAAGTAGTTGCAACTGCTACTAAAGGAGAAAAGGATAAAGAAGTATTCCCTAAAGAGGAGGGATAATCCGTGGCTGACTCTGCGATCAGCAGCCTCGTAGCTGCTCAAAATATCCTCGATGCCGACCTGTTCGTTCTGGAGCAGGACGGAACAGCAAAGAAACTGTCCGGAGCCACGCTAAGGAGCTTTATCAACCGTGATCTGATGCAGGTCACGGTGCAACAGCTTCTTGCGACGCAATCCCCAACCGTTGATTACGACAGGATCACAGGAAACTTGATTCTCGGTATCCCGCAAGGGAAAGCCATCACGAGAGCCTATGTAGATCCGAACAACGGGTATCAGCTCACCTTGGAATGGAACGACGGAAGCGCTCCGACAACAGTTGGTACCGTCCGAGGCGAAACCGGTAAAAGCGCCTATGCTTATGCGGTAGAGCAAGGGTATACGGGAACGGAAACTGACTTCGCAACGCTGCAAATCAATCTGTATAACGCATCTCTGAATGAGGATGGCCGCGTACAGGCTGAGGCAGCACGTGTAACTGAATACGGATACATGATGGACCGCTTAAACGCCAAGATGACGGCGATAGACAACCTTGTCAGCAAGATCGATGCCTCTGTATCCGGCACAACCCTGATTATCACAAGACTTGGCACTGAGGTGGTCGACACGACACTGATGATTGCCTGATGTGAGGTGACAACATGCCTAACCCTGTTATTGAACATGTATATGTAAACGACAGAACCTACGATGTCAAGGACATCTATGCAGAGCGTGCGGAAAACAAGACTTCCACCTTCTCTGCCTCCCCTGGCAACGTCAAGTTCCCGACCGAAAAGCTGGTCAAGGACAATCTGGACCTGAAAGAGAATCTGTCCAATAAAATCACGGACTTCGGTGTAGCACCCACCAATACGCAGTATCCGTCTGCCAAGCTGGTCAAAGATGCTATCGATGCTGTCCGTTCCGAACTCTCCGGAGATATCAGCGACATTGACCTAACTCCGTTTGAGTTGAATTCGAACAGGCTTTCTGCTTTCCAGAGCACGCCAGACAACGCACACTATCCGTCTGAGAAACTGGTCAAGGACACGATTGATTCGATCAAGACCATCGTTGTGACCACGCTTCCGGACGTCTCTGAAGCACTGCCTGATGTGAATTACATCCTCAGGAGCGGCGACGGAGGACTTCTGTACAAGAAAGATGGAAATGCCTTCCGGCTTGTCGGAGGCTCCAAGGTCCTGTTTCCGCAGACCCTTCCGGTAAGCGGTGACAGCTTCACCGACTATTATGTCCTGAATACCTCTGGCGACGTGTACCTGCATTACCGGTGGGTGGAGAGCGAAGAAAACGGCGAGACGGTCGGCAGCTTCTTCATGGTGGGCACAGATGCGTATTCCAAGACTGCTGCGGATGCCCTGCTGGCTCTGAAAGAAGATCTTGCCAATAAGGTCACATCTATGTCCGCGTCTTCCACGAATACCCAGTATCCGTCCGCAAAGGCCGTCCACGACGCCTTGACTGCGCTGCAAAGCACGCTGGAAGGCGAACTGGATGATTCCACCCAGATTGTTTCGAGCGTGCCTCTTGTGGCTGCGGCGGACGAGAATACCTTCTACGTCGTGAAGCAGGGAAGCGGTGCGTTGCTGTACCGAAAAATTGACGGTGAGATGAAGATGATCGGCGGCGCTATGGTGAAGGTGCTGTCCGAACTCCCAGTAGACGAGAACGAAGATCCTGTCGGAGATGAGTTCACGGACTATTATATCCCGGCACCGGGCGATTTAACGGGAAAAATTTACCTGCACTATCGGTGGTCAGATACACTTGGTGATTTCTATGCTGTCGGCGCGGATGCATATTCCAAGGGCCAGATCGATGACAAACTGTCTGAGATCACAACAAACCATTCTACAGACATCAGTGGCCTCAATGATGCCGTGAACGGCCTCGGCAGAGCAATTGAAAGCGCCAATGCGGATATCGATGACCTGCGCGGTGACATCAATGAATACTCCATGTCCCTCGTGCAGAACGGCGACGTGTACCTGATCGAGATGTACGAGAACGAGGATACGGAAAACCCGGTCAGCACTATCACGCTCCCTCAGGGAACAGGCGGTGGCGGCGGTGCAAGCGGCACCACTGTTATGACTGTCGAGCGTATCACTCAGACTCCTCTGTCTGTGACTCCGACCGACAGCATTGTTCTTCAGGTTAACTTCTCGTCCGTAGATACAGACGGAGAGACGGTGGATGGCTCCTATGTCCTCAAAATGGGTAATGCGGTGGTTATGACAGGCGCTATGGTACAGGGGCTTAACAGCTTCGACGTAACCAGCCTGTGCACGGTTGGCTCCCAGAAGTTCACGTTGACTGTCACGGATGACGGCGGTTCTATGAACACCAAGTCATGGACGGTCCAAGTGGTCGATGTCCGTATCGAGTCTTCCTTCAGCGACCGGTATACCAACGCGACCGGGAAAGCGGTCAATGTGACCTTTACGCCATACGGCTCTGTCCCGAAGGTGGTGCACTTCAAGCTGGACGGCGGTGATCTGCCTTCTGTGACGACCTCTGCTTCCGGTATTCTGCAAAGCTATTCTGTACCGGCACAGTCTCACGGCGCACACCTTTTGGAATTCTGGATTACGGCGACTGTCAACGGCGAAAACCTCGAAACGGATCACATCTTCAAGGATATTATCTGGTACGACGAGGCGAGCGACGATCCTGTGATCGGCTGCATCTATCGCTATGACCATTACGGCCTTGCGGATGTGAAGCAGTACAATACATTCAATATTCCTTATGTGGTGTATGATCCCAGAACCTCCAACCCGACTGTGGAACTGAGGGTTGACGGAAATCTGGTGAGCGAACTGCATCTCAGCACGGCCTCCAATACGTGGTCTTACAAGTCCGATGTTGTCGCCACGCACATCCTGACTATCACCTGCCGCACCACTACGGTAACGCTGCGAGTGAATGTACAGGAACTCGGGTACAACATTGAGCCGGTGACCGCGAACCTTGATTTCGACTTCAACCCTGTCGGAATCACGAACGCGTCTTCTAACAGACTGTGGACCGATGCGAACAATCCGTCTGTTCACCTGACTGTTTCCGAGAACTTCGACTGGAATAACGGCGGATATCAGGTGGACAACGAAGGAAACCAGTACTTCTGTGTCCGGTCCGGAACAAGAGCCTATATCTCACATCCGCTGTTCGGAACCGACCCGAAACAGAACGGCGAAGAATTCAAGATCATCTTCAAGGTAACCAGTGTACGAGACAAAGACGCCACCTTCCTGACGTGCCTGACCGGAAACGCCAACGACAAGGTCGGTTTCAAAATGCAGGCCCATGAGGCGACGATCTACACGTCTACCGGCTCTCTGGTGACAAGCTACTGCGAAGACGATATCATCGAATTCGAGTACAACATCAACGCAATCGATCTGGAAACGGATGGAGCGACCTCGTTTATTATGACCTATGAAGACGGCGTCGCTGCAAGGCCTCTGCTGTACTCCAATGCGGAAGACTTCCTTCTGTATCAGCTGAATCCGGTGAACATCACCATCGGGTCAGATGATTGCGACGTTTACATCTACCGCATGAAGTCTTACAGTTCCGCCCTGACGGACAGCAATATCCTCGCAAACTTCATTGCGGACGCCAGAGACTCTGAAACCATGATCAACCGGTATGAGCGCAATCAGATCTACGATGAAAACAACGCGCTGACGCCGGAATCTGTCGCGGCTGCGTGCCCGGACCTGAAAATCATCAAGATTTCCTGCCCGCACTTCACGAACGATAAGAAGGACTATGTCCGAGATACCACGGTGCAGTGCATCCATATCAACGGAGACCCGGTCCTGGATAACTGGACTTTGAAGAACATGTACCATGCCGGACAGGGCACGACCTCCAACCGTTATGGTCTTGCCGGTCGAAACATCGATATCATCGGCGGCTTTGACGGCGAGAATCAGGTGGTCAGCAAGATCGATCTGGACAGCAACTACATCACGGAGCTCACGCTTGGAGACGGCACCAAATACTACGGGCAGGATGCAAAGGTGGCTCTGACCAGAACCTCCGAACCGAATACGTGGTTTAACATCAAGGTCAATATCGCATCCTCTGAAAACGCAAACAATGCTTTGCTCCAGAAACGGTACAATGACTATATCCCGTACAAAACCCCGGCACAGAAGAGAAATTCCAAGCTCAAAAACAGCATGGAATTTGTCAACTGCGTCGTGTTCCTTCAGGAGACTGGGTCCTATGCAGACGGAACGCAGGTAGAATACCGTGAGTTCGATGATGGGAAGTGGAACTTCTACGCGATCGGAAACATCGGTGACTCAAAGAAAACCGACAATACCAGAGTCAATGATCCGTCCGACTTTGATGAGTTTGTCGTTGAAATTTCAGATAACACCCTGCCGAACAGCACCTTCGATACCGGATACTATAATGCGGACGGCAGCATCCGGTACCCGATTTCCAGAGCAGAGTGGACAGCTACCAGCGGGTATTCCGAAGTGACCGATCCTACGCTGCTGAATATCAAGAACCTCGATCTCCTGTATGAGCGGAACGGCAACACTTACCGGAAAACCACTGACACAAGCATCAACTCCGGGAAGACCTACTACATGGTCAACTACGTCAGTTCCAAATACAAGTCTTTGTATATCGACGAATACCGGTACAACGTAGACAAGAACGAGTACGACCAGATCAGCGGTTGGGACGCGTCCTTCGAGTTCCGCTATGACGCGTCCGGTACCAAGGACGGCGAGTCCATGTCGAGCAGCGAAGTGAAAGCCCTTCAGAATCGCCTCAAACAGGTGTTTCGCGATATGTACGAGTTCGTCATCACATCCAGTGATACGGACTTTGTCTCTCACTTCGGAGACTGGTTTATCACAGAATCACCGCTGTACTGGTATCTATTCACAGAACGGTACACGATGATTGATAACCGGTCCAAGAACTCTTTCTGGCACTGGGGCAAGACCTACATATCCACTGAAGAAGCAGCAGAGATGGGAGACGATGCTGCCAACTACACCATCGATAACGCGGCAGCGGCGATCAATAACGGATATCGTTTCGACCTGTGGGACTATGATAACGACTCTTCGCTCGGAATTGATAACAACGGCGAGCTGAATATGACCTACGGTCATGAAGACATCGACTACAAGGTGAGCGGCGATCCGTCTTCCGGATGGATCTTCAATGCGGCGGACAGCGTGTTCTGGCGCAGAATTCGCGGACTGATGGGTTCACAGCTCAGAGCGATGTACCAGAGCCGTGAAAGTTTGAACTGCTGGTCCGCGACGTCTCTGATCAACGAGTTCGACGCATGGCAGGAGCAGTTCCCGGAAGAACTCTGGCGTATTGACTTTATAAGAAAGTATCTGAGACCGTACTATGTCGGAAACCCGCTTTCCAACATGGGCGCGACCTCCGACTTCCTCCAGAACATGATGAACGGGCGCAAGCGCTACCAGCGTCGCCAGTTTGAACGCGATCAAGAAATCTATATCGGCACCAAGTATTTCGGTATGAATCAGTGCGCGGACTCTCAGGCGATCTCTTTCCGATGCAACACGCCTCAGAACGCCGTGGTAAGACCGGACTACACACTCCGCATTGTCCCGTACTCCGACATGTATCTGTCTGTGGCTTACGGTAACTCTTCGCCTCAGACGGTGCGTGCGAAAGCCGGTGTGGAATATACCTTTACCACCAACCTGACCACGATGGACGATACGCAGATCCTTATCTACTGCGCTGAAAACATCATGGCTTTGAACGACCTGTCGGCCTGCTATATCCGCGCAAACAACTTCTCACAGGCCAAGAGGATGAAGACCCTTGTGATCGGCAGCAATATTCCCGGATATTCAAACCAGTTCATTACGGCTATCCAGATTTCTGGCGGAAGTTCTCAGGACATTCAGACCCTTGCTCTGGAAACGCTGGATATCCGAAACTGCCCGAACCTCACCGGATCTGTGAACTTCTCCAACTGCCCGGACCTCAAAACTCTGCTGGCGGAAGGAACGTCCCTGTCCGGTGTAACCTTCGCCACAAACGGAAAGATTCAGACTGCGCATCTCCCCGCGACCATCAGCGGTCTGACTCTCAGAAACCTGAATTATCTGGACGACCTTCAGCTTGCAGGGTACGACAACCTCGTAACCCTTGTGAGCGAATACTGCGCACTGGACCCGCTTTCGATTGTCTACGCCGCGCAGAACACACTCCAGATCCTCAGAGTTCTTGGCATCAACTGGCAGTCCTACAATACGGACCTGCTGAATAAGATCTACGCTATGAGCACGTCCGTGTTGAGCGGAACATGGGAAATTACCGGTTATATCCGCCAGTCTGAAATTGACAAGTATGGTGCAAAATGGGGTGACCTTGAGCTTATCTATGATGAGGACAACCTCCTTCCGCAGCATATTGTAGTATATCGGAACTATGACGGAACGGAACTGGTCCGGACACTTGTTGATACCGGATCGAATCCTCCGGACCCGATTGAGGCAGGGATTCTTTCAGTAGCACCGACAAGAGAAGCCGATGACCAGTATGTGTATACCTTTAGCGGTTGGAGCGGACTCGATCAGGTAGTTTACTCCGATGCTGAGGTAATCGCAGTCTATGCGACAGAACGCAGAACATACACGGTGTCTTGGTATGTCCATGTCGGCGACCTGCCGCTTTACAGCGTCAATGTGCCTTATGGAGATGAAGCTGTATATGTTGGTGATATGCCTACTGACTATACTGCCGAAGCGGTCAGCAACAAGTACCGACTGTTCAAAGACTGGGATAAGAGCACAGGATCGGTCAAAGGCAATATGTCTGTGTATGCTGTGTTTGAAGAAGCGAGCCTGCCGCCTGCCACAAAGGATATTTTTGACATGAGCGATACAGAACGGTATGCGATTGCCAGAAACGGCCTTGCAAGCGAGCGGTATACGATCGGTGACTACTTTGACATTCAGCAAGGGTATGATCCGAACTTTAGCAACGTGGAAGCGCAGCTGCTTCTGGAAGATAGATGGTTTTCCGGCAACGGAAACGATTATATCGAGACAGATATCAGACTGTTTGACGAGAACGAACCGTCGTTTACTCTTGCGATAGATTATGAATATCTGCTGACCAATACAACAGGAGCCTCTTTGGCATCGTGCGTGGATACGAGTCAAAACCTTGGATTCATGCTGCAATTCCAGAGAGACACGTCTACCAGAACAAATTCCTATTCCAGAATAGCGTGGGCAAGCAACAACTTCCAGAGAGTCGGCGCGTCTGGCGTGAGGAACATTATTGTATTGCGGCATATCAAAGGATCTTCAAACATTTTCGTATATTCTTTCTCGGGCAGCACAGGCACGGCTTCCAACTCCGCACTGACTTATGACTTGAATACATCGAGATATATTATTGTCGGTCCGAAGAGCGCCGTACACAGTCAAAAGCTCGTCTTTGGCGCTACGCTTTATAATGAGTCCAATGGTTTTGTCCCGGGCAACTTTGCAACAGGCTGGATTCATTGGGCGAAGCTTTGGAAGGACGATCTTGGCGATGATGTTTGCAAGAAAATTGTGAACTGGCCGAGAGAGACAATCAGGGCTGCTTATGTTGGGCACAACCGGCAGTATATAGCGGGAAGCCAGATTTCAACGGCAGACGGACAGTTTGTCTTTATGGCTCCGTTGCCGCGTTATATGCCGATGAGCCAAACCGGATACAGCATGACAACATGGGCTGGAAGCTCTTTGGAGGAATTTGGTGAGAAGCGTGTATATTCTTCTTTCCCGAACACTCTTCAGGCTGCTATTAAACTGGTCCGTGTGAATTCCAGAGCAAGCAACTACACTTCGGTCATGAGCTTTGCGGATGACCACCTGTATCTACAGTCTATTCGCGATGTTTATAGTAGTGCTGCAAGTATCGGAAGCGGGTATTTTGACGCAGAAGCTCCGGAGGGATTCCTGTCTTACTACAACACGAATTCCAAGAAAATCATGTTCCCGGGTATTCCGATTGAAGACAGGAACAATAACCAGCCCGGGCAAAGGACATTCTCCACAAATACCGACCCCACCAGAAGCGGCGAGCAGATGGTGGAGGGCGATATCTGGCTTGATACATCTTACAGCTACACCAGACCTTTGATGTTTATTTCTCAGGAGACTGTAAATAAGCACAGTTATGTGGCGAACCGGGTGGTCAATCAAGGAACCGGGTCTCCAGGCGGTAGCTGCATTATTCCGTATGACAGTGTTAATTCGCCGGGACTCTGGGTGATAGCCAGTGATTGGAGAACGAGGTCTCCGTACTACACTTCCAGCACTGGATATACGAACTATTTCTACTACATGTATTATCTGACAGGGTATAGTTATACTTACTATTCGAACAGTTACGGAGTTGTGTTTGGATTTTCAATCTAAGCAAAGACTGAGACAGGCGCTTGAAAGATAGCGCCTGTCATTTTTAAGGAACAGGAGATAGAGATGACCTACTATAAAGTAATATGCGATGGTGAATTTGTAGGTATCGGGACAAACGAAAATCTGGCAAAACACCAAAAAAAGCACAACTTATTGCTGACTGCGACCGAAAAGGACGCGGAGTGTATTGTCATTGCTGATAAACTGTACCGAGACCAGTGGATGTTGGCTTTTGACACGGACCAGTATGAATGCTCTGCGGCAATCATTCAGGCAATTACCGAAGAGGAGTATCGCACACTGGCGAAAGCGATTGAAAACGGGGAAAACATCGTAGTCGAAACCGAAACGGCAGAAGAGGCTGCAGACGAAGAGCCGGAGGAAGTCGCCGAGAGTGAAGAGGAAGAGGTTACCGCAGATTACGTCCGTTCCATCAAGCTCAAAGAACTTGGGCTTGCCTGCAACAGAGCGATCACGTCCGGCTTTGACATCGAACTGTCGGACGGGCAGATGCATCATTTCTCCCTCACCTTGCAGGACCAGCAGAACTTGAACGAGGTCCAGTCGAAGATCTTCATGGGCGAAGCACTTCTGTACTACCACGCGGACGGGGAAGAGCTGAAGCAGTATTCCGAACAGGATATGCTCGCTGTCATCGGCGCGGGGAGCAATCACAAACTGCGGCATCTGGCATATCACAACTGCCTGAAGGCGTGGGTCAACTCCCTCGTGAGGATCAAGAACATTCAGGCGGTGGAGTATGGGAGCGAGATCCCGAAAAAGTATCAGTCGGCATTGTACAGGAATCTGTATGCTGGCTGATTTTTGATTATGAGAATGAATACAAACCCGGAAGGAGGTAGAAGAGATTGTCTGTAGCTAATAATGTCACGATAGTCACATTCAAACCAGGCAAAAGACACGCGATTGTCGATCCGCCGCTTTGGCAGTATGATGTCGGGCAAATTTTGAAGTTTGGAGACCTTGACCTTCCTTCGGTTTATGAAGTCCAGTTCTCTAATGACCCGTTTAACGGAAAGGCGAAACCGCAGATTGGCGGACCGGACGGTGTGGAGATACCAAGTGAGTATTTCCAGTCCGGCGCGTCAATCCACGCTTGGCTGTATCTTCACGTCGGAGCGGAAGATGGCGCGGTGGAATACCATGTCGAGATTCCGATCAACCGAAAATCCGAGCGTGTAGAAGAGGAATTCACGCCGGTCCAGAGGGACTTTGCGGAACAGACTCTTGCAGCGCTCGCGCAGGTATCGGCAGAGGCGGCGACAGCCAGAGATGAAACAATCGAGGCGGCAGAGAGTATTCTCGGCGCGGAAGAAAGAGTAGAGGCCTACGCGGAACAGGTAGCCGCAAATGCCGAAGCGGCTTCGGCGTCAGAACTGAATGCCAAGGCGTCGGAAGACGCAGCGGCGCTGTCGGAGCAAAATGCAAAAACGTCCGAGGACAATGCAAAAGCCTCTGAAGACGCAGCGGCCATATCGGAAACAAACGCCAAGACTTCCGAGGACAACGCCAAAGAGTCAGAAGATCAAGCCAAGCTGTCTGAGACAAATGCAAGGGCGTCAGAGCTCGCGGCGAAGCAGTCGGAAGATACAGCGGCGGAGTCCGAATTTCACGCCACAGCCGCCAGAAACGCGTCAGAAGAGGCGAGAGACGCAGCTTATGATGCGAGAGATCAAGCAGCGGACTATGCCGAGGCGGCAAGGCAGGTTGCGACCGAGATGGGCTTCGTCAACTTCTACATTGATGAGAACGGCGACCTGATCATGCTGAAAACCATCAATGTCACGGATATCAACTTTACTCTTGAGGAAGGAGATCTGATGTTTCATGCCTACTATCGAGGAACATAACGGTCTTGTCGATGTAAAAACAAATCTCGGTCACGTCAGTGCCTATGCAATTGCCAAAGCGCACGGTTTCAGCGGTACGGAAGCGGAATGGGAAGCCATGATCGCGAACGCCGGGACCTACGGGCAGCAGGCCTTGACTGCAAAAACTGCGGCGGAAACAGCGCAGGTAGCAGCGGAGACCGCGCAGGCAGCGGCAGAGGCGGCACAAGCGGCTGCTGAAGACGCGAGAGACCGGACCGGTGAAGAACTGGCAAACAAGGTCGATGTCGAAGTCGGCAAGGGGCTCTCTTCCAACGACTACACCGACGCTGAAAAAGCCAAGCTTGCCGGTATTGAAGAAGGCGCGAACAAGAATGTGACCATCGACTGGAATGCGACCTATGGCGACGCCTTCATTCGTAACAAGCCGAGAAACCTTGTACAGGACGAAAACTACGTCCACACAGACAACAACCTGACGGACGCAATGGTGGAGAAACTGGCGAACATCGAATCCGGTGGTCAGGTGAACGTGAAGGCGAACTGGGCGGAAACCGACACGACCAGTGATGCTTATATCCAGAACAAGCCTGAAAATCTCGTACAGGACGCCAATTACGTTCATACAGACGAGAACTTTACCAGCGCCCAGAGACAGAAGCTCCAAAACATCGAGGCAGGTGCGGAAGTTAATGTCAATGCGGACTGGACTGCAGTATCCGGTGACGCAGCGATCCTGAATAAACCGGAGCATCTGGTACAGGATGCGGACTATGTGCATACGGACAACAACTACACCACGGCAGAGAAAACCAAGCTTGCCGGAGTAGAAGCCGGAGCGGAAGTCAACGTACAGCCGGACTGGAATGTAACGGACAGTTCAAGTGATGCCTTCATCAAGAACAAGCCGATGACCGGCGTTGACTCTGCGCTCAGTGATTCGTCCACGAACCCCATTCAGAACAAGGTGATCAAGGCGGCTCTGGATGAAAAGGTAGACAAGGTTACCGGGATGCAGCTTTCTCAGAACAGCTTCACGAACGGCGAGAAAGAGAAGCTTGCGTCAATTGAAACAGGGGCAACGAATGTTACCGTTGATTCCTCTATTACGCAGAACTCCGATAACCCCGTCACAAGCAGAGCGTTGTACGCGGCTTTGGGTGGGAAGGTTGATGCCAGCGGTTCAAAACAGCTGTCGGATGAGAACTTCACCACAGCAGAAAAGACCAAACTGGCCGGAATTCAAGCCGGTGCGACCAACGTTGCTGTTGATGCACAGATTACTCAAAACTCGCAGAATCCGGTTACCAGCGCTGCTATCTATACTGAGCTCGCGAAAAAGGTAGACGCAGACGGTGGTGCGGGGCTCTCGGATAACAACTTCACCAATGCATATAAGAACAAACTTGACGCGATTGAGGCAGAGGCCACAAAGACAGTTGTGGACTCCTCAATCACCGAGAATTCAACGAACCCTGTCACGAGCGCGGCGGTTTTTGCAGCTCTCCAAGCGAAGGTGGACGCGGACGGAGGTGCCGGTCTTTCCGACAACAATTTTACGGACGCGTACAAGACCAAGCTGGACGGCATTGAAGCGCAGGCGAATAAGATAACGGTTGATTCTGCCACCTCCACAAGTTCGACAAACCCAGTGCAGAACAAGGTGATTACCGGTGCGTTGAACACCGAAAACACCAGAGCGACAACGGCAGAGAACGACATCAAGGACAACTTGATTGCCGTGTCCGACACCGAGCCGAGCTCTTCGACCACAAAGCTTTGGGTTAACACGGACACGGAAGATACCGTGATGATTCCGACTTTGGAAGATGTCGCGTCGTCTTGGTTTGTGGAGTCCAATTACAAAGCCAAGATGAAGAAGTACTTCGAACTGAGCGGATGCAACGCCATGATGGACCTGACTCCGATCTGCGATAAGTGGTACAGAGCGACACGGACCGGCTGGACTGGCGGAGTGCGATTCGCTGTTCCGGAGGAAGGCGCGGCTGCGAATTCGGACGGAACGAAGACCGGAGATAATGCGGGACTGACGTGCGTTCCGTCTACCACAGAGCAGGAGAATACGGACGACTATAAGAACCTTCCGCTGTTTGCCTGCGTGGACTGCAATGTGTATCTGGATGATAACGGAAAACCGCACATTACCGGAATTGATGGCGTCGGCGGCGTGTTCGAGCGGAATAATCCGGAGAAGATTGTCGGCGTTCTGCAAATGGCCGGATGGGTGCGGTTCGTCAACAACGGCGAAACCTATGGATGGGACTACACAGATGAAGAGAATGCAAGCGGTTTTCACCCGCTGAGCGAAGCGGTCGAGCTTGCGGACAACTCTGTTCGGACATGGGTTGTGCATGGCAAGTACGGCTTTGGCGAGAATTGGACCTGCTGTTCCGGCGTCAAAACGAAGGTATGGAACGTGTCCCACAACACGCAGCTTTCTGGCGTTCGGACACAGTGGGGAACAAGGTACTGCGGCGCAACGAGTGCGGATGACGCATGGCTTAAACTGATGCTTTATCTCAAATATGGTCAGCTTGATTCCGACCGCATTCTCCACGGCTGCAATAACTACAACTATGAGTATCAGCCCGCCCTTGCTGAAACCGGAGTGGAAAGAATCCTTCTCACGACTGCCCAAGCCGCAAACCTGATTGTCGGTTCTACGATTGTTCTTGCGGCATCGAAACGTGCTCAGAGCAACGTTCTGGACCGCGTGAGAATCACGGAGATTAGGACGGTAGAAGTAGACGGCGCGTCTTATGGCGCTGTTTATGTGGACAACGGAGGCACCACGTTTGATACGACAACGGCAATGTGGATGTCTACCATGCAGTGGTATACAGGCAGCACGGACGACGTTCTCGGCAATGACGGCGGTATCGATCCGTCCTCGGATAAGTACCCTGTCAAGCTGCAAGGCATTGAATATATGGTCGGTTGCTATGAGGCGATGGGCGATACGATGCTTGTATACGGGGCCAACAACGGAGTGAACTGCTGTACTCCGTGGGTTTGCCGAGACGCAACAAAGCTGTCCACAAGCAAAACAAACGACTACGTAAGTTGCGGACTTGGTATTCCCACACCGTCGTCTGCCGGATGGCAGTATCCGAAGCAGATGCACGGAGACAACACACTCCCAGAACTGATTTTCCCGGTCGACAAAGGCGGCAGCACGTCCGGTGGCCCACGTGATGGATTCTACACGCTGGCGAACACGAGCGGCACCTATGAGTGGCTTCGCTTCGGCAACTTGGGCAACGGGGTCGGTAATGCGGGTCTCTCCTGCGGCGGCGGCTACGCCGGGCTGACGTCCGCGTACTGGAACATCGGCGGGCGGCTTTCTGTAACCGGTAACAGGGGTGAATTCCAAGCGTCCTAATACGCTTGGAAGAGGGGACCTTGTCCCCTCATAATACTATAAAACAATATTGGGATGGATTGTGTATCCGCTGGTGGCTTTAGTGGCTTCGCTTCGGCAACTTGAACAACGGGGTCGGTAATGCGGGTCTCTCCTGCGGCAACGGCAACAACGGGCTGACGAACGCGAACTGGAACATCGGCGGGCGGATTTTTAGAATATGATTGACACAAACAAGATGAGAGGCGAGACGCCTCAGACACAATCATTCCCACGCTGCGGCGAAAATGTGTCGTTCCGGCACCGGAGACAGTCATGAGATTTGAAACTGCTTTCCGGGTGTATGGCGAATAAGGCTATGCACGGGTTTAGTAGAACAACCGAAAGACCCTGAGATTCAAAAAGATTCTTTGCCATTGGAGGGATAAACCTATAAACGATGAAAACTTATTGTAAAAGGGTAGATCCCTCCGATGTTTCTACGATTGAGCCGTTCATCTATGATGCTTTGTATTCGAAGCTCGGGCGGAAAGATTACTCGGATTTCGTGTCACGGTACTGTAACATGGCTGCGAAAGAGATTCGAAAAAAGAAACACGCGGGCATAGCACATTATCCGGAACTGGATCTTGCGGTACAGAACATCGCAAGGGACATTGCTTTGCGGATCAAACAACGCTCTCTGGATTTGGAACCGATACGGTTTTCCGAGCGGACGGATGGTTTGAGCAAGAAAACCAGAATCATAGGAATCGAAAGCGTGATGCAGCAGCTTATGGAACATGTGGCTGTAGGCTGTATGGGAGAGCTTTGGACTGCAAAATATGAGTATCATCAGTATGCGAGCATCAAGGGCAAGGGGCAGTTGAAAGGTGCACGGACCATTCAGAAGTGGACCAATGAAGGTAAGACAAAATATTTTGTGAAGCTGGATGTACGAAAATGCTTCCAAAGCCTGAATCGAGAGACCGCGATGCGATGGCTCCGCAGAGATATCCGGAAAAACGAGAAACTGCTTTGGTTTGTAGATGCTCTGTTAAAGATGCACGTGAATGGTCTGGTGATCGGAAGCCTTCTGTCTCAGTTTTTGTGTAATTACTTTATGAGCTATGCCTACAGATTCGTCATGAGTCTTTTCAAGGAGAGACGTGGTAGGAAGATCAATCTGGTCACGTGTGCTCTGTTTTATATGGACGACATTCTGCTGTGCGGCAACGACAGAAGAAATCTGGTGATGGCGGTCAGAAAGCTGATTGCGTTCATGCAGAGAAGCTTCAGACTGGAAATCAAGACGGACTGGCATGTGAAGCGTCACAAGGATTGCGGCATTGATATGATGGGATATGTCGTAAAACATAACGGAAGAATCAGAATACGACCGAGAGTATTTATCCGGGCACGTAGAGCATTTGTACGGTCCGCCGAAGGTGATAACTCCATCAAGATTCAAACTCGCGTATCTTCTTATTACGGCTTTTTTAAAGCTGCCAGAATTAAGAAAATTAAGACGATTCATATTGTACCGAAGACCGGAAAGAGGCGAACAGTCAACATCCGGGCGATTCAAAAGAAGTCGGCTATTATGACAAGTGCAGAGGCAAGGAGGGACTTAACATGCGCTGCATAAGTGTTTCTGCGGAGAAGCAGAAAGATATCGAAGTGAATGTCTTTGGCGGGACTGCGCACATTTATCTCAGAACGAATCACCATGAAGTGATCGGTGAAGGGGAAGGTCCGGAGGCCGGACATTCTTGGGAATGCGAAGAGGCTTACATGGTTTGCGATGCAAGCGAGAAGCCGGATGTGGAAGAAATCTCTGAGGCGTTTGACGCATGGTTTGAGTATGTATCGGACTGGCACGAACCGAAGAAAAAAACGCTGCAAGAGCTGCAGGCGGATATTGAGTATATCGCCGCTGTGTCCGGAATTGATTTGGAGGTGTAACCGTGGCTCTGCACAGCAAGAACTATCTCATGGTTAAGAGAAATTATGACCGTCACCTTTGGAGCTTTGACCAGGTGCGAAGCCTTGTCGGAATTCCAAGGACCGGCATAACGGAAACGGAATTCTTTGAGATTACCGGGCAGGAATACAATCCGGAATCTGCAGAATACGAAGAGGGATAACGGATGAAGAGAGCAGTGGTATTGGAAAAAGACGATATCCGCAAGATTCTGGCTGAGAAGTACAAGGTGGACGGAAAAAGTATCATCACGAATGCTTACTCGTACACGGTTGTGCTTGAGGATATCGAAGATGCGGATCAAACATATGATTCTAATGAAGGCGGTGAGTGACCTGTGGCATTGGAATTTAAAAGAAACAAACTCAATGTAAAAGACGGCAGCGGCGACTTCGTAGAGATCCCGGTGCTTGGCGAACAGAAAACCGAGAAGGCAACGGTCGGAGAACTTGCCATTGAGGTAAGCAGAGCTACGGCAGCGGAAGAAGCGATTGCGGCCAGAGTGGATAAGCTTCAGAAAGTAGTTGGCTCTCCGTTCGTAGCGGCCACGGCTGCAAGCATGACCAATACAGACAGAGTGTATGTCTATACTGGAAGTGAGACAGGCTATACGGCTGGCAACTGGTATTATTATGATGGCACAGCTTGGGTGTCTGGCGGTGTATATAATTCAGCCGGAGTGAATGTTGATGATACCCTCACGTATGAGGGTATGGCCGCTGACGCGAAGGCAACTGGCGATGAGATTTCTAACGTAAAGAACGCAATTAGTCAGAAACAGGATGCCACGCAGTACGTCACATTAAGCGGCACGATTGTAACGCAGACCGGTGCAGATAATACCATGTACCTTTGTGGAGAGCTTGCGGAACTGACATTCACAGCACCGGCAACAGGGCAGACGGCAATCCGATTTACAAGCGGCACGACTCCGACCGTGGCAACGTTCTCAGGCGTGACTTGGCTCAATGGGTTTGACCCGACAGCAATCGAGGCATCAAAGACATATGAGGTTAACATTCTCAACGGACTGGGGTGTGCCGCATGGACTTGATGACACGCAGACGAGCGTTGCTATCCAATACCGACAACGCACCAACGCCTACCGGAATTTACGGACAGGATTATGAATGGACTATCGGATATTATTTGGGGGATGTTTCTAGCTCAACTGGCGTTCCAATAGCTAGTTCCTATTACAAAGTGACGCTAGATTTTATTCCATGCTCATTTCTTGCCGGTAAAACAGTAAAAATGACGAATGGCCCAGATTGGCAACCATTCGCAGGATGTTGCTTTTATTCGGCTGCTGACGAGACAACATATATCAACGGTTCAGCTTTTAATAAGGATACCGTGGTTGTGCCTGGCAATGCTCAGTATTGTAGACTTGTCAGTAATCGAGCCAAAGATGTTTCAACAATCAGTGTTGAAATTGTTACAACATGAAAGGAGAAATAACTATGACTTACTATTCTCAGAGAAAATCCGTCCTCAACGGAGAGACACAGGCAGTTGTAAACAAGTACGGTGACAGACGCGCAATGGAGCGGCAGTTCCACTTGTTCTGTGCGAATGCCAACGATGGCGAAGACTTCCCCTTTGACCTTGACTCCATCGAATGGGGTACGCTGGAAAACGGAGCGATTGAACGCAAGGTCTACCGCAAGGAAGTCCAGCCAGAACCCACTCCCGAACCCGAACCGGAGGAGTAATCGGTTCTCACCAATAGAGAACAATTAAAGTCTCAATTATTTGAAGTAATTCCAAGAAATCCAAAAAAACAGGACAGCGATACGCCTCAAAATTGACGTATCGCTGCCCTGCCTGGATGTGGCAAAGATTATTATTT
>Ga0310695_10002161_pt1 | contig 42442 bp, 33 predicted proteins | sample RumenRJG_04DNA_FD_203882 | JGI IMG/M metagenome (GOLD analysis project Ga0310695, IMG submission 203882) | Bovine rumen microbial communities from Lethbridge, Alberta, Canada - RJG_04 (v2) (version 2) | ecosystem: Host-associated > Mammals > Digestive system > Stomach > Rumen | place: Canada... | reverse complement strand
CTGCTGTCTATATAATTCGAGATGCTGTCTTTATCTGCCGTTCTTATTAATTTGCATAGGCTATGTGCCTGACGTGAGAAACTGCCTGTTTGCTGTGCTAAGAGATAGGCATTCTGATAACATCGCCTGGCCAGTGCCTGACAGTTCTCCTGCTGGTTCAAATCACCCAATGCCAAGGCAACGTCATATTTCAGCGTGTCATCCAGCTGCAGAGACTCCTGTTCTGCTTTTTTGAGCCATTCCACCGCCTCTTCCGTCTCTCCGTTTATGCTTTTTGTAATGCCGAGATGAAGCATTGCTTTTACCCATCGGCGTCCCTTCCCATTGTTGGAGAAGAATCGTTCACTGGCCGTGATGAGTGAGTCATTGCCCACATGGATAGCCTTTTTGTGGAGGATTTCCGTGAAGAGCACGCCGTAAAGAGCCTGGTCGGCCTGCTGGGAGAAGGAATCTGTCAGATTGTAGATGTACCCATAGGCCGAATCGCAGTTCTCATCAATCCATCTTTCTGCCTGCAGGAGTAAAGGATGGCCAGGCTGCTCCTTTGGGGAACAGCCTGCCATCCATAGTGCTGCAAATGATAAAAACAGGTGTTTTACGTTCATTACAATTTAAAATTTACCGGTAAGGCAAACGATACGCGCACGGCTTTACCCTTCACTTTGCCAGGTTTCCATTTGGGCATATTGTTCACCAGTCGTATGGCCTCTTGGTCCAACAACGGATGAACTGCTTTCAGCGAATGCACTTCCGAGATGGAACCGTCTTTTTCTACGATGAAACCCACGATGACGCGCCCTTCGATTTTCTGCTTTTCTGCTTTTTCCGGATATTTCACGTTATTCATCATGTATTCGAGAAGGGCTTCCATGCCACCGGGATATTCGGGCATAACCTCCACTTTGTCGTATACTTTGTTGGTCTGGGCTTCAGAATGGATGGCCATCATCATTGCCATCATCATACATAAAAAGATTCTTTTCATTGTTAATTGCTTAAAAGGTTTAACTTCAGTTTGTTTGGAATTCCGCTGCAAAAGTACGGGAATCTCCCATTCTTTCCAACAGATTCTTTACATTTGATTACATAGGTCCCTCTTTTTTAAGTACAGATTTTTAAAAATCAATAAAAAGGTTTTGTCATTTCCATTTTAATTGCCTATTTTTGTAGCGTCATGAATAGAATCATCCGAAAAGCAACATCCGACGATCTGCCGCGCATACAGGAACTGATAGATGCGGGGCGTAAGAAGATGCGGGCCGAAGGGAATACGGAACAATGGACTGACGCCACTCCAATTCTGGAACGTATCGTGCAGGACATGACCAACGGCAACAGTTATCTCTTGGAGGAAGAGGGTAGGGTCGTGGCTACGTTTGCCTTTGTGAAAGGCCCCGACATTACCTATAAAAAGATTTATGAAGGGGCATGGCTTAATGATAAACCCTATTATGTGATTCACCGCATTGCCAGTGAACCGGGTGTCCACGGCATTCTGAAAGATGTCTTGGCTTGGAGTGAATCCTTTACCGATACCCTTCGCATCGACACCCACCGGAAGAATATTTCCATGCGCTCTGCCTTAGTGAAATACGGTTTCCGCTACTGCGGCATCATCTATCTGCTCGATGGAGCCGAACGTCTCGCCTTTCAGCGGTAATCCCTTTTTTATCTGAACAGTTTACCGATACCTTGGAATACATTGTCGAGGACATCAATGATATCATCGGTTACGTCACGGACACCATCGGTAACCTTATCCAACAGGGCGGATTTGCCCGTGTCTCCCACAATCTTTAGTGCCACTTGCGAGAAGAAATAGGGGGCAGCAGGCGTGTGAGCCCAGCCGTCCACATATTCTGTCTGCACGTCAGCCCCCTGCCTTTTTAGGAAGTCGGCCATCCTTTTTGTACACAAGACGGGCACCACCTCATCGGCTTTTGAATGGAATAGGTAGATATGGGTGTCAGGATTCGGTTTCCATGTGCCCACCAGCGAGTTCTTCTTATAATAATTCATCATCTTCCGGCCCAGCAGGGTGCTTTCATCCATGATGGCAGGGTTGACGATAGCCGCCAGTCGCACGCCGTCACGGGGATTCCCAGGCACGATGTCCTCAGGCGAAAGGCTGTCAATAATCATCTGATTGATGTCGGTGGTGGAATAATCCTTTGAGAGAATCCACTCCTCGTAATGATCAGCCAATGCTCCGCGGAACATATCGTGGGGTTTCAGCCACAGGTTTTCGGTCTCGTTGATGCCGCTCAGAATCAGGGGCAGCGCACAAGGATAGTAGGTCACCCCCGTTCGTTTCATGTCCTCATAGATGCCCATAATATCGTAAGGTCCGCCGCCGGCATAGGTATGCAGAATCCTCAGACGGTCGCTATAACGGGTATCTACGAGTCGTTGAACAGCCAGAGCTGTGTGTGCCCCCTGCGAATAGCCCACGTTGAGCAGTCGGTCCTCATATTCATAGCCCCTCAGGAAAAGCAGGCGCTTGGCCGCCAGGAGTCCGTCGATAGCTCCCTGCGCCGTGATGTCAGGATTCAGGTAGGCCTGCGGATGTTCTTCGGTGATACCGAAACCGTAGTTATCCACCGCCACAATGATATATTTGTGCGTGAAACCGATGGCTGCCTCGGCATCCAGGTCATAATCCCTCGAAGGACATCCGTCTTTCTCGCTCGTGGTGGGATGGTTATAGAGGATGAGGCCGTTGCAATGGTTTTCCTTCGTCCAGATGGAGTGGCGCATGATGATGGCTCCCGAAAGCGTGATGGGCGTATGCCCGTCGGGTCCTACGGAGGTATACGTGTAGTTTAGCCTTACCAGCCGCATGTCCATGGCCGTACGGTGGATGATGGTGGTGTCGGTGATGGCTTCCTGCCCGTTCACGGTTTGCAGGAAGGCAAGACAGAGCAAAACGATGAGCGTACTGTGAACTTTAAACATACAACTTTAACCCTTAATCCTTCATCTTTAATCCTTAATCTCTAAGTCTTTTCAACAGTTCCACCAGCACTTTCCATATGTTTTCGATGGTGGAGATTTCTACCCGTTCATGGGTGGAATGGGGTTCCAGGATTCGGGGCCCGATAGGAATGATCTCAATGCCGGGGAAACGTTCTACGAAATAGCCCATCTCCATAACGAAATGCATCTCAACCAATCGCGGTCGGAAGCAGAGCACATCCTCGAAGGTTTGTTCCACCAGATGCATGAAAGGGCTGTCGGTGCGTTCCTGCCAGGCAGGTGTTGACATGACAATTTCCGATTTGCCTCCGTTTTTGGCGATTTCATCGGCAATGTCTTTCCCGATACGCTCCATCTTCCTGTTGATAAACGAGCGGGTGTGGGTGGTTACATGGAAATGGTCTTCCTTTGTACGGATAACGCCAATGTTGTTGGAGGTCTCTACCGTGCCTTCCAGCCTTTCGCTCATCTTGATGACACCGTATGGAATTCTGGCAATGGCGCGGATCAGGGAGATGACAGATTTACGGTCGATGAAAGTCTCTGGCTGTGCGCACTCCTGTACACCTTCGGTGGGTAGTCCCTCTTTAGAGGCTTTACCGATGATGACCGATGCCCTGGCGGGAATAGAGGCATTGGCTTCACCAGCGGTGATATCGGCCACAACCATGGTGGGGTCTTCTTCAAGCATCTTGTCAAGCAACGCACAGATTTCCTTTACCGCGCTCTTTCTGCCTTTGTTGATGTCCACGCCCGAGTGCCCGCCGGTACTGCTCTGAATGCTCACCTTATAATAATGAAGGTTCTCCGTAGTTTTTCTCCTTCTCAGGGGCAGCACGTGGTTCTGCAGATAGGCGCCGGCAGCTCCTGTGGTGATAGTGTCATAGTCTTCTGAGTCCAGGTCAATCATTCTGCGCCCTTTGACAAATTCGGGTGAGATATTGGCAGCTCCCGTCATACCGTCTTCTTCGTTGGTCGTGACAAAGAGTTCCAGCGGACCATGCTCGATGGTATTGCTCTCCAAAACGGCCATGGCCATACAGAGCCCGATACCGTTGTCGGCTCCCAGCGAAGTGCCGCGGGCCTTCATCCATCCATCCTCGATGTACGATTCTATCGGGTCGCTCAGCGGATTAAAGGTCTTGCCTTCTTCCGCCACGCATACCATATCCATATGGGCGTGCATCACGGTGATGGGTGCCTGCTCCATTCCCGGCGTTCCTGGTTTGCGGATGACGATGCAGTTGTGGTCGTCGCGCTGATAGTCGAAATGATGCTTTTCAGCAAACTCACAGAGCCAGTCGGCTACCTTCTCTTCATGCCATGAAGGTCGTGGCACCTGATTCAGTTCATGGAAAAGACGGAAGATGTTTTCACTCATAGTTGTTTCCTCTTAAGTATATTTCGAATGCAAATATATAATAAATTCTTGAAACCTGAAACCTGAAACCTGAAACTTTTTATTATCTTTGCACCCATAAACCAATAATCGTTACTGAAGGAAATGAAAAAACTGCTCTTTTTAGTTCTAATTGTGGGTGTTGCCATCATTATGTCACTCACCAAACCCGACAAGAAGGCCCATAAAGAGGCCATGATGAAAGCTATTGCCGAATATGTGGACGATGAGGCTGAAGACCGCGGCTTTGGCAATAATGTGCTCACCAATCTCGGCAAGAGTGTGGTGCGCTCGGCTGCCAGTCTGGCCATCGATCTGAAACTGAAACTCGATGACTACTTTGTGGTGAATGCTACCCATATCCGTATGGATGGTAAAGACCAGATGCTCTCTTTGGGACTCTTTGGAAAGGTCATCACCTTCGACAAGAACATGCTTCGTGAAGCTTTGGAGAAAGGTGACAAACTGCAGCAGAAAGACCTTGATGACCCTGACGACAAGGAGGCGCTCCGCGAGGCCAAGAAAGCAGAAAAAGCTGCCTTGAAGGAAGCCAAGAAACGTGAAAAAGAGGCTAAGAAGGAAGCCAAGCGGGCAGAGCGGGAAGCCAAGAAGGCTGCCAAGGCTGCTGAGAAGGAAGCCAAGCGTAAGGCTAAGGAAGCCGAAAAGGAGGCTAAGCGCAAGGCGAAGGAGGCCGAGGATAGTGAAGAATGAAGTTTTTAAACAACGAAATAACGTCATAACGAAATAACGAGAACCACTAGTATATAATAACCTAAAAATGAAAAGAAACCTTATGCTGACGGCCCTCATAGCCGTCATGACCCTCTTGAGCACCAATGCCAGGGCTGAAGTGGATCCCAATTTCTACATCTATCTATGTATCGGCCAAAGCAACATGGAAGGCCAAGGCACCATTGAAGACTGCGACCTCTCACCCGACGAGCGTTTCCAGATGATGTCGACACTCGACTGCGGAACCCGCAAACAGGGACAATGGTACCGCGCCGTACCTCCATTGGCCCGTTGTGACACTCGTCTTTGTCCTGCCGATTACTTCGGACGCACCATGGTGGCCAATCTTGATGAAGGCAAGCGCGTGGGTGTGGTCGTGGTAGCCATCGGCGGCATCAAGATTGACTTGTATGATCCTGACGGTTGGCAGTCGTATGTCAATTCGATGACAGAGACTTGGCAGATCAATTCCGTCAACGCTTATGGCGGCAATCCGCTGGCCCGTCTCATTGAATGTGCCAAGGAGGCGCAGAAGAGCGGCGTCATCAAAGGTATCCTTCTGCACCAGGGTGAGAGCGATGCCTACAACGATGCGTGGATTCAGAAAGTGAAAAAGGTCTATGAGAACCTGCTCGCGGAACTCAACCTAAAGGCAGAAGATGTCCCCCTCATCGCTGGAGAAGTGGGAGGTGCCGACCAGAATGGTATCTGCGCAGGAGCCAATAACACCATCAACCGTTTGCCCAAGACCATTCCCACGGCCCACGTCGTCTCTTCCGTAGGTTGCACCTTGCAGAGCGATAACCTGCATTTCGATTCTCAGGGCTACCGCAAACTGGGCCGCCGCTATGCCAAGACCATGCTTGCCACGATGGGCATTGAAGCTGATATCGACGAGGATGAAGTTCCCGAGATAGATTATTCAGAGCCTGTTGACATGACCAACCGCTTTACTTATTGCTGGAACACAGCTGAAACGGTTACTTCCGAAGGTGGCGTCCTTGTTTATAATGGTGTGCAATGGGGTGGTCTAGCCTGCTGGTTGGGAGAAGCCGACTGGTCGGAATATGCCAAGTTGGTCTTCGAATTTGCCGAGCCCACTCCCATCGCGACTCAGATTTTTATCCAAGGTGTTGGTAATGTAGATATTGCCAAGGTCTGGGTGAATGCCGGAGCTGAAAAGGCCGAATGCCTTTTTGCCAGTCACGATGTGAGCAAAGTCAGTCAGGTGGCCCTTCAGGCTGCTGATGCCGGCACCGTAAAGATTTCCAAAATCTACCTGCTGCGCCAGGCCCCCACGAGTATCCGTCAGACGGAAATCCTCAGTGGAGACGAGTCTCGCCAGTGGTTTCTCCTGAACGGTCAGCCCGCGCCTCAGGGTTTCAAGGGCATCACTGTCTCAAAAGGCAAGAAGGTGATGCGCCCGTAATCCACGGTCACTCCTATAGAAAATTCTCCATTTAAGGGTGCAAGGGTGCAAAACCCCGATAAACACAGGGCTTGCACCCTTATTCAGAGGGTGTCAAGGGTGACATAAGGGTGCGAGGATTTTAATAAATTCTCTAGAGAATTTTCTCCAAACTACCATCCGAGGGTGTGCAAACTATCATTGGAAGGTAAAAATTCTCTAGAGAATTTTCTTCTGAAAAGCAAGATAATATTAACAGTTATAGTTTAAATATGGGAAAGTTAATTATCAGTGTGATAGCCTTTATGATGGCTACTGCAAACGCCTTAGCTGACAGCAAGGTGATTTCAGGTGATGTGAACGTGCTGAGAGATGCAAATGCGACCTTCAGCGTAGAGTATGATTTTTCAAAGACTATTGTGGAGGGAACCCCCTACAAAAAGTATGTAGCAGGACGCAAAGCCGACTGGCAACGCGACTGGCCCGAAGATCAGAAAGAAGGTCTCAAGTCTTTCATAAAGAAATGGAATAATAAAAATAAGAAAGGAATGAAGGCAAGCGAGACAGGAGGTACATACCGTATGGTCATCAAGCCTACGGAATTACATTTCGGCAGCGCAGCCTTGGCTCTTACCATTGGCTTTGGTGCCGGAGGAATGAAGATGTCGGGCACTTTGGAACTCTATAAAGGCAACAAGCGTGTACTTGTCATCGAAGTGAAAGATCAAACGGGCAAGAGCGCTATGACTGAGACTCAGCGTTACAGAAGTCTGATGCAGGAACTCGCCGATGATACGTACAAAGACATACTTAAATAGAAAGAAGTTGTACTAACGGGCGACAATATAATAATCTATAACATCATAATTTGAAGGCCATGGGTAGGCTTACACCCTTATGACACCCTTGACACCCTCTAAATAAGGGTGCAAGCCCTGTGTTTATCGGGGTTTTACACCCTTACACCCTTAAATCGAAAATTTCTATATAGACAAACGAGACATCCGCTCCGCCTATAATCCACATAAAGAAAGTTAAAATAAAGGCGGGCCGCTTGCTTTATAATAAGATTATAATTATCTTTGCATAAAATTTAACTCCTTAAATATCAATGCTCTATGGTAGTTACGAATCCATTTGTCACACAAGGATATCTGTCGCCGCATTATTTTTGTGATCGTGTGGAGGAGACCAAGTATTTGACAGACCTTATCATCAACGGCAATAATGTTGCCCTTATCTCGCCACGACGATTGGGGAAAACCGGGCTCATCTGCCATTGTTTTGAGCAGCCACGAATTAAAGACGAATACAATACTTTCATCGTAGATATCTATGCCACAAAGAATCTTCAGGAATTGGTGTTCTATTTGGGTAAGAGCATATTGGGGACATTGAAACCGCAAGGTCGCAAGATGTGGGAAAGATTCGTCAACACACTCAATTCTCTGCGTGGAAGTATATCGTTTGATATCAATGGGTTGCCGGAATGGGGGCTCGGTGTGGGTGATGTCAAGGTACCGCAAGTTACGCTCGATGAGATTTTCATGTACCTTGAGCAGGCAGAAAAGCCCTGTATCGTTGCCATTGATGAGTTTCAGGTTGTGGCAGACTATCCCGAAGGAAATGTTGAAGCTATACTCCGAACACATATCCAGCGGTGTAAGAATACAAGGTTCATTTATGCCGGGTCACAACGGCACATGATGGCAGAGATATTCGCTTCACCCTCGCGTCCTTTTTACCAGAGTACCAGTATGATGTCTTTAGCCCCCATTCACATTGACCGTTACATAGAATTTGCACAAGGACTGTTCAGGGAGTACCATAAAGACATTGCTGAAGAGACCATCCGAGAGGTCTATCAACGCTACGAAGGAGTCACATGGTACGTTCAGACGATACTAAACGCCCTGTTTGCCATGACTGAGCCTGGTGGAAATTGTTTGCCGGAAACCATAGATACTGCCATTCAGCAGGTTATGACTCAGCAGAGTTTCACCTATAGCGCGCTGCTCTATCAACTGCCTTCGAAACAGAAAGAGGTGTTGATGGCTATCTGCAAGGAGGGAAAGGCCATGAACATCACCTCACGACCGTTTCTGCAACGTTATCATCTTACCGCCAGCACGGTTCAGGGAGCAGTCAAGGGTTTGCTTGAAAAAGATTTCATTACCCAGGAATTAGGAACCTATAGCGTTTATGACAAGTTTTTTGCCATGTGGCTTTTACAGCAATAATAATCTCAACGCCTTTGTATACAAGGTTTTCGCGCCCTTACACCCTTGAATCGAAAAATTCTATATAAGCAAACATGAAAATAAATCATTCCGCTTTTCTGCTGAAAGGCGGAATTTTTTTGTACTTTTGCTTAGGAAAACGGGTTGTCTGATTGTATATAGAGTAAAAGACATGCAACAAGATGATTGAAAAGCAAGAGTTTGAACAGATTTTCAGACGTCACTACGACGGGATGTTCCGGCTGGCCAGACGGATGCTCGGCGATGATGCTGAAAGCAAGGATGTGGTGAGCGACGTGTTCGCCCTGCTACTAAACAAAGTACGTTGTGGCGAGTTTGAGATTCGCAACGCGGAAACGCTTCAGGCTTACTTGCTTACCAGTGTCCGTAACCGTTGTATCAACCTGCTGGTGCACAGGCAGAAAGAAAAGCAGCGTGTTGACGAACTTTACTCGGAAGTGGAGCAGAGTCAGAAGGCCGTGGTGGTGGAGATGACGAACCCTGGTCAAACGGCAGAGCAGGAACAGTTGCAGATGCTTCATCACTTTATCGACAGGCGCTTGCCGAAACTTTCTCAGCAGATACTCCGCCTGCGCTATCAGCAGGGGCTGAAGTATCGTGAGATAGCCAACGTGCTACAAGTAAGTGAGGTTACCGTACACAATCATCTTTCGCAGTCGCTCAAACAATTAAAGGACCATTTTAAATCATTAGGTTATGGAATCAAATGACAATCTGGAACAGCTTCTCAAACGAATGTACGCGCATGAGGAAGAGCATATAGATACTTCGGACATTATTGACGATGAGTGGACGAAGTTTGAAGCCGAGCATTTTGGAAGTAAACAGGAGCACGTGAAAAGAGAAAAATCTCCGTTGCTCAAGATTGCTGCCATGATTATCGGTGTGCTCATGCTTTCAGGAATCACCTACGCCGCCATCCGGTATGTACGCAGTTCGCAAGGACAAGATGAAAAGACTCCGGAGACAATAGTGGTGACAAACAGCCCTAGCTCAGTTGTAGATGAGCCGTTAGCCGAACAGGACAGTACGCAGTTGGAACCTGTGGTCTTTGAAAACGCAGAACTCGGCACAATCCTTCGTGAGGTTGCCGATTACTACCAATGTGAAGTTGTCTATAAGAACCAGAAGGCCAAGCGCGTCCGTCTATATTTCACTTGGGACAAGAAAGCCCCGATAGAGGATGTGGTAGAGACGTTCAACCAGTTCGAACGTATCCATATCGAGAACGAGAACCGGATACTGATTGTGAAATAACCTAAGTCATACGAACATGAGAAAGATTTTATTCATAGCCATGCTCTGTGGCTTCACGCTTTGTGCCAATGCGCAAAGGTTAAGCAGAAACTATCAGAATCTGTCGCTCTCGAAAGTGTTGACAGACCTGAATACCGCCTCTTCTGAGAAGACCATATATTTTATCTACGACGAGTTGGAGGACTTTACCGTTACCTGCCATTTCCGGAACCTGACCATGGAGGAAGCCATCCGCGAGGTCATCGGTTTTTATCCCATGAAGGTTACCTATGATGGCGACCGTATCTTCGTGGAATGTACCCAGAAAGAGGACACGAAGGTAATAGGCCGTGTGGTGGATGAGAATGGTCGCCCCATCGAATTTGCCAATGTCACGTTGATGGCCGAACAGGATTCCGCTTTTATCAATGGCAGCGTAAGCAATGAGAACGGTGACTTCGTGATACCCTGTGAGCAGAGGAGCGTAGTGGCTCAGGTAACCTATATCGGTTATAAGACTGTTAAGCGAAAGGTCAATGTGGGAAATATAGGAACCATCACCCTACATCCGGAGACCTATATATTGAACGGTATCACCGTAAAAGGTGAGATTCCGCAATACAAGGCCGTTGCCGGTGGAATGACTGTTGACATACAACACTCCATCCTGCATGATGTTGGCTCTGCTGACGATCTGCTCTCGATGCTGCCGATGATTCAGGGACGTGACGGAAAGTTCGAGGTTATAGCCAAGGGCGAGCCGGAAATCTATATTAATAATAAGAAGATACGCGATGCAAGCGAGCTGAAACGATTGAAATCGATTGATGTCAAGAATGTAGAGATTATCACTGCGCCCGGTGCCAAATACAACGCAGAGGTGAATGCCGTGATTTGCATCAAGACGCTGAAGCCACAAGGCGACGGATTCAGCCTGATGGCCTCCAGTCGGACGTGGAAGAATAACAAGTGGAGCAACTACGACGACCTCACCTTGAAATACCGCACAGGCGGACTGGAGGCGTTTGCCACCGTAGCACTCGACAACGGGCATTTCAGTAATGACCAAGATATTGATCAGGAGCTACATATCAAAAAAGACCTATTCAATGTTCATGCTACTTTGCCCGGTAGAAGCAGTTGGACGCAGTTTGAGTATCAGGCAGGTGTGAGCTATGACTTTAATGCCGACCATTCCATCGGTATGAGCTTCTCTTCACAGCATATACTCTATGACAAATATAAGTCGGAGATGAAACAACACTATCTGAAGAACGAGGCATTCTACGGTGATGTCCTTTTGAAAACGGATATCAAAGAACTCAACAAACCTGTTTGGGAACTGAACACATACTATGTGGGAAAGGCAGGGGAATTAGGCATCGACCTGAATGCTACTCTGTTGCGACGCGCTACAGAGAGCCATCTCAACCAGCAGGAGTTTAGCAAGGAACTTGCTGACCGAACGATTACCACCCTCAACAATGATGATCGCAAGATGGTGGCAGGGAAACTGGTGCTGACTTATCCCATTTGGAAAGGCGTGTTGAGTGGCGGTTCGGAGGCTTCCTCTACGCAGAGCCAAGGCAAGAATGTCAATCAAGAAGGCATCATCCCAGAAACCGACAACGAGATGAAAGAAAAGAATATTGCTGGTTTTGCCGAATACGAGTTGCCGTTGGGTCCGTGGCGTCTGAATGCTGGTCTTCGCTTTGAGCATGTAAAAGCGAATTACTACTCTTTTGACAAATGGCAGGAAGAGCCCAGTCGCACCTATAATGATTGGTTCCCTAACGTGTCATTAGCATGGCAGAAGGATAAGTGGAGTGCACAGTTGAGCTATGGTAAACGCATCACTCGACCACCCTACCGTATGTTGGAATCAATGATTGTCTATGACAGTCGTATGTTCTATGAGGGCGGTAATCCGTTGTTGCGACCTTCGGTGCGTCAGAGTATCGACCTCAACCTGACTTATTCGTGGTTGACTTTTGTTGCTGGCTATACCCGCGAGAACGACCTTTTTACTCACATCGGTAGGGTCTATGATGAGGAAAAGGAGATAGCTATCTTCCAACCTGTCAACTTCGACCATCAGGATCGCATCTATGCCACCCTCGTTGTTTCGCCTAAATTGGGATTCTGGCAACCATCCGCCACATTGCACTACTATCAGCAGATGTTCGACGCTGAAGCATACGGTGCGCCAAAGAAACTGAACAAGCCCGAATTCAGCTTCGACCTGAAAAACTGGTTTGTCATCAATCCCACCACGAAAGCGTTCCTGCAAGTTCGCTATACAGGCAGCAACCACTGGGGATTTATGTATCGCGGCAGCAACTTTGAGGTAAATGCCAGTGTGCAAAAGTCCTTCTTCAAGGAGCGTCTCTCGTGCAAACTCTATGCTAACGACATCTTCCGCACGTCAAAAACAAAGAACATCACTTATTATGCCATCGGCCAAACGTCTCAGAGCTACTACGCCTATGAGCAGTGTGTGGGTATCACGCTCAGCTATAAATTCAATGCCACACATTCGAAGTATAAGGGTTCAGGTGCAGGTAATGAAGAGAAGGGCCGGTTGTGATTTTCCGTTTCAAAAATGGCCCAATATTCGAGAATAATCAGTAACTTTGTCCCCGGTATGAAGAAAAAGGTATTCCTTTTGATGTTGCTGGCAGCATTGTCACTGATCCACGGAGCGGCACAAGAGTATGTGCGGATGCCGCAGGCGCTGAAGTCAGGCGATACGATTGCCATTATCTCTCCGTCGAGTACACCTACACGGGAGGTGGTGGAACGGGGATGCGCCGTGCTACGCGGTTGGGGCTATGTGCCCGTGGTGGGTAAACATGTGTTCAGTTCTTATCATGGCTTTGCCGGTACGGCTGAGGAACGGGCAGCTGATTTGCTTTGGGCACTAAGAGACTCTACCATTAAGGCGATCATGTGCAGCCGTGGCGGTGACGGAGCCGTGCAGGTGTTGCAGCGAATACCTTTGAAGGAATTTGCCAACTATCCCAAATGGCTCATCGGTTTCAGCGATGCAACGGCACTTCACAGCGGTATGGTATCGGCGGGGGTCATGAGCATCCACGGTACGATGTGCGAGGGAATAGCAGCGCGGAGTGATGATGATCCTGTTATCGTGGCCATGCGGCAAATCCTTCAGGGACAGATGCCCGTGTATTCGGTGTCTCACCATCCGTTGGACCAGACGGGTGAGGCTACGGGTATCTTGGTGGGAGGCAATATGAGCGTGTTCAGCGGTCTGGCGGGTTCCGATTATGATTTCCTGAATCATGCTGACAAGGGGCTGATTCTTTTCTTCGAGGATACGGGTGAGGGAATGAGCAAGGTAGACCGCATGCTCCACCAAATAGAGATTAGGGGCATCCTGCCGCGGCTGAAAGGTATCGTTGTAGGACATTTCTCGAAATACAAGGAGGGAGAGAGTGGTTTTGAGACGATGTACGATATGCTGCACGAATACCTGCAACACTACGATATTCCTGTTTGTTATGACTTTCCCATTGGTCATCACAGCGGTTTCAACTGGCCACTGGTGGAAGGCTGCCGTGTGAGACTGACGGTGACAGCCGACGGAACGCAGTTGGATTTCAGATATTAGTTTAAAGGTTAAGGGTTAAAGTTTTTAGGTTAAAGATGTTTAGGAAGATTACAGAAGAGGCATCCCTCTATGACCATTTGGAACGGAAATCCACCTCGGAGATTCTCGTTGAGATTAATCGTGAGGACCAGCAGGTGGCCATGGCGGTCAAGGAGGTTATTCCGCAGATAGAACGTCTGGTAGATAATATCTTTCAGCGATTGAAGTCGGGTGGCCGGGTGTTTTATGTGGGTGCCGGTACCAGCGGACGTCTGGGCGTGTTGGATGCTTCTGAGATTCCGCCAACCTATGGACTTCAGGATGTTTTTATTGCGGTGATTGCCGGTGGTGACAAAGCCTTGCGAACAGCCGTTGAGAAGGCGGAAGACAACGAAGAGGCCGGCTGGAACGACTTGCTGCCGTATCATCCTGACGTTAATGACACGGTAATCGGCATTGCCGCTTCGGGAACCACGCCTTATGTGATAGGCGCGTTGAAAGCAGCCCGAAGTCACGGATTGCTTACGGCTTGTATTACCAGTAATCCTGACTCTCCCGTCACGCAATTGGTGGATATTCCCGTGGTGACGGTAGTGGGTCCTGAATACGTCACGGGCAGTTCGCGCATGAAGTCGGGCACAGCCACCAAACTCATTCTTAATATGTTGTCAACAGCCTTGATGATCAAGTCGGGACGGGTGGAGGGCAACCGTATGGTCAACTTGCAGCCCACCAATCATAAACTGACAGAGCGCAGCATCCGTATGCTGATGGAGAAATTGAACGTTCCTGAGGAAAAAGCCCGACAATTGCTGCTAAAATATGGCACCGTGAAAGCAGTACTGGACAATCAGCGATAAAAGATTTTTATTCACAAAAAACATTAATAACTTTCTAATTGGCGGTGATAATTTGGCGGAGTGAAACTTTCTGCTTAATTTTGTCGTCAATTATGTAGCATTCATTCGACTTCAGACACAAGATATGAGTATGATTCATTTACGGGATGTCCATAAAACCTATCAGGGCGCGCAGCCGTTGCACGTACTGAAAGGCATCTCGCTCGACATAGAAGAAGGAGAGTTCGTGAGTATCATGGGTGCTTCGGGCTCCGGCAAATCGACGTTGCTGAATATTCTGGGTATTCTGGATAACTACGATGAAGGCGAATACCGGCTGGCGGGTACGCTCATCAAGAATTTGAGTGAGACGCGTGCCGCAGAATACCGCAACCGGATGATCGGTTTTATCTTCCAGAGTTTCAATCTGATTGGTTTCAAAACGGCCGTGGAGAATGTGGAATTGCCACTTTTCTACCAAGGTGTAGGGCGCAAGAAACGTCATCAGATGGCAATGGAATACCTGGAACGCTTGGGTCTGCTCGACTGGGCAGGCCATTATCCCAATGAACTTTCTGGAGGCCAGCGCCAGCGTGTGGCCATTGCCCGCGCGCTGATTACCCGTCCGCAGATTATCCTGGCCGATGAACCCACGGGAGCCTTGGACTCCAAGACTTCGGTAGAAGTCATGCAACTGTTGAAGGAACTCAATAGTAAAGAGGGCATGACCATCGTGGTGGTGACCCATGAGAGCGGTGTGGCCAATGAGACGAATAAGATTGTACATATCAAGGACGGCCTGATTGGGAACATTGAGGAGAATCTCGATCATAAGGCTTCGCCTTTCGGTATCAATGGCATGATGAAGTGAGTATTGGAATTAAGAGTAAGAGTTATCGTTATCGTTAACGTTATCGTTAAAAATGAGAGATATCATCAGTGAAATATGGAGTACGGCTCGGCGCAACAAGTTGCGCACCACGCTTACAGGCTTTGCTGTGGCGTGGGGCATCTTCATGCTTGTCGTGTTGCTGGGAGCGGGCAATGGCCTTATCCATGCACTGGAAAACAACAATAATCGTTTCATCGTGAACTCCATGGCCATCTTCGGCGGTACTACCTCAAAACCTCACAAGGGCATGAAGGAAGGACGCTATGTGCCGCTCAGGGACAAGGACATCGCTATCACGGAGACGCAGTTTACGGACCATATCGACGAAGTGGGGGCACGAGTATCGCAACAAGCCGTTATCAGCATGGGTGAGAACTATATCAGCACGCGGCTTTGTGGTGTCTATCCCAACCATCAGCAGATAGACAAGATAGACATGCTCTATGGTCGTTTTATCAATAATATCGACCTGAAGGAGAAACGTAAGGTCCTCGTGTTGGGCGATCAACAGGCCAAAGAACTGACCCGTGATGTGGCCTCACTGGTGGGTAAGCATCTTAAGGTTGGCGCTTTTGTCTTTCGCGTCGTGGGTATCTTCAAGGAACCGCAGAACGGCAATGCCGATGCTATGACAGCTTACTCCACGCTGGAGACGGTTTATGGCAAGGGCAAACAGCCGGAGCGAATCGTGTTTTCTTTCCACGGGCTGCCCACCATCGAGGCCAACGAGGATTTTGAGAAAGCTTATCGCAGCAAATTGAACAGGGAACATCAGGTGGCTGATGATGATGAGAGCGCACTCTGGATATGGAACCGCTTTACGCAGAGTCTGCAGATGGAGATGGGTATGGGCATCATCCGCACAGCCCTTTGGATTGTGGGTCTCTTCACGTTGTTGAGCGGCATTGTGGGTGTATCGAACATTATGCTCATCACCGTGAAAGAACGTACCCGAGAGTTCGGTATCCGCAAAGCCATCGGTGCTAAGCCGTGGTCTATCCTGAAACTCATTATCGTGGAGAGTGTCATCATGACTACTTTCTTCGGTTATATCGGGATGGTACTTGGTGTTGCCGCCAACGAATATATGGATGCCACCTTAGGTCATGACGTCATTGATACGGGACTTTTCCAGACAACGATGTTTGTGGATCCCACGGTGGGTATTGACGTGTGTATTGAGGCCACGATGGTGATGGTCATAGCAGGAACCTTGGCTGGCCTCATCCCGTCGCTGAAAGCCGCACGCATCCGCCCCATTGAAGCCTTAAGAGCAGAATGAGATTTGACATAGATACATATCGCGAGATTCTTGACACGCTGACGCGCAACAAGAGCCGGTCGTTCCTTACGGGGTTCGGCGTTTTTTGGGGCGTGTTCATGCTCGTGGCATTGATTGGCGGCGGCAAAGGATTGAAGGAGCAGCTGAACAACAACTTTGAAGGATTTGCCACCAATACCGGTATGATATGGAGTCAGCAAACCACAAAAGCCTATAAGGGATTCCGCAAGGGACGGCAGTGGCAGATGGTCTATCAGGATGTGGACCGGCTGCGTCAGCGAGTGCCCGAGCTGGAAGTTGTTACACCCGTGCTTTTTTCCAATGGCGGTACGGCTTACTATGGTGACAAGAAAACCACCATTGCCGTGAACGGCACGACGCCGGAATATGCGAAAGTGAATTCGCCGAAGATATACTATGGACGCTATCTGAATGATATGGACATTGCAAAGCACCGTAAGGTGTGCGTCATCGGAAAGAAAACCTACAAGGACCTTTTCACCAACGGTGAAGATCCCTGCGGTAAGAGCATCCGCATAGACTCTGTCTATTATCAGATAGTGGGTGTGGACTACAATGTGAGTGGTGCTGTCAATTTCGGAGCGGAAGAGGGAACCACCGTCATACTGCCCCTGACGCTGATGCAGCAGACCTACAACCGTGGAAACACGGTGGATATGATAGCCGTGACAGGAAGGCCGGGGGTGGTGATGAGTCAGCTCTCTGACCGTATCCGCACAACCATTGCCCGAGCCCATCTGGTGGATCCAACGGACGAGAAGGCCGTTACGGTCTTCAATACGGAAATCCTCTTCCAGTTGCTCGACAATCTTTTCAAGGGCGTGAACTTCCTGATATGGCTTGTAGGACTGGGAACCCTTCTGGCTGGTGCCATTGGTGTGTCTAACATTATGATGGTCACCGTGCGTGAGCGTACCACAGAGATAGGTATCCGCCGTGCCATCGGGGCCACGCCGCGCACCATTCTCTCACAGATTATCTCTGAGAGTATCATCCTCACAGCCGTGGCGGGTATGAGCGGCATCCTGATTGCCGTGGGTATCTTGGAAATGCTGGAGAAAGCAAACACAGAGGATGGTATCATCAGTGCCCATTTCCAGGTGGATTTCTGGACGGCGATCCTGGCCGTGGTGGTCATCAGCGTGATGGGTGTCTTGGCAGGTCTGGCTCCCGCCTGGCGTGCCATGAGCATCAAGCCTGTGGATGCCATGAGAGATGAGTGAATTAGAGGATCTAGAGAATCTAGAATTCTAGAAACCTAGAAAAAAAAATAAAAAATAGATATGAAGAAGTACAGCAAACTGATTGTGGCGGCCATTGTGGCGCTGATTTTCATCGGGACCTTTGTGTTTCTCTGGCAGAAGTCTCAACCAGAAGAGGTTTCCTACAACGAGTTCACGCCGAAGGTCTCCGACTTGCGTAAGACAACCATCGTGACGGGAAAGATAGAACCGCGCAATGAGGTGAATGTGAAACCGCAGGTCAGCGGTATCATCACACAACTGATGAAGGAGGCTGGCGACTATGTGCAGGCCGGAGAGATCATAGCCAAGGTGAAGGTGATTCCCGATATGGCACAACTCAGTTCGGCGGAGAGTCGCGTCCGTTTGGCTCAAATCAATCTGGCACAGGCCAAGATAGATTTTCAGCGTGAGGAGGAACTCTACAAGAAAGAACTGGTGAGTGCCGATGAGTTCGATAAAAAGAAGCAGGCATTGCGTCAGGCTCAACAGGAAAAGAATGCAGCTGACGATAACCTGCAGGTGATACGCGATGGTGCCTCGAAGAGTAATGCCAAGGCTTCGAGTACATTGGTGCGATCTACCATCAGCGGCATCATTCTCGATGTTCCCGTCAAAGTGGGAAACTCTGTCATTCTGAGTAATAACTTCAACGATGGTACCACCATTGCCAGTGTGGCCAATATGAACGATCTTATTTTCCGTGGCAATATTGACGAAACAGAGGTGGGACAGCTGGTACAGGGGATGCCCATGAAAATCACCGTGGGAGCCTTACAAGACCTTACTTTTGATGCGGCTTTGGAATACATCTCGCCGAAGGCCGTGGAGAGCAACGGTGCCAACCAGTTTGAAATCAAGGCCGCCGTGCGTGTGCTGAAAGGCAGTAAGATACGTTCAGGCTACAGTGCCAATGCCGAAATAGAATTGGCTAATGCCAAGCAGGTGGTTACCGTGCCTGAGAGTGCCATCGAATTCAAAGGTGACAGTACATTTGTCTATGTCGTCAAAGGTGAAGGCAAGAACAAAACCTACGAGCACCGGCAGGTGATGACAGGTCTCAGTGACGGCATCAGTATTGAAATTAAGAAAGGGCTCAGCACGAAGGAGAAGGTGCGCGGCCCCAAGATTGTAAAGGACATTAAGGACGAACAAGAATAATACGAATGAAACAGATCACTTATCCCACTTGGGGCACCTGTTCCAAGTTCATCAATTTCGAACTTGATGAAGACCACCGTGTACATAATGTGCAGTTTCTCGGAGGTTGTGACGGCAATACCAAGGGCATAGGACTTCTTGTGGAAGGAATGTATGCCGAGGATATCATCAAGAAACTGCGGGGTGTCACTTGTGGTTACAAGCGCACTTCCTGCCCTGACCAACTGGCCCAGGCCTTGGAAAAAGAACTAAATGGAAATCCCGAGGCTTTGTAATCTCAAAGCCTCGGGATTTTTTATTCTGCCGGAGTAGCCGCAGGCTCTTGCGGTTTCGGTGCAGGAGCGGGTTCTGCCGGCTTTGGCTCTGCGGGTTTTGATTCCGGTTGTTGAGGCTCTGCAGCGGGAACGATTGTGGTTTCTGTTCCTGCAGACGGTGTGGCTGATTCTTCCTTCGGCCCTTCTTCACGACGACGTTGCTTCTGTACTTTCACCGTGTCTTTTTTGACGGGAATGGGGTCGAGGGCCTTTCCGTCGTAGGTGAGCATATTGAGGCTCTCGGTGTTGAGTTGGTAATTCATGGTCTGGAGTTTCTCATCCTCAGAGTTCTTACGGCGTGTGACGGCAGTGAAGAGAATGAATTTCTCATCTTTTGAGAGTTTGGCGGCAATGATTCCGCTCTGGTCGTCCATGTCGTCATAATAAATCTCGAGATTGGCGTTGGAGGTTTCTGGCGTTACTTCCTCCAGCATCTTGCTTTGGGCATTGAAACGCATCAGGTGTCCGCTCTTCAAGTAATAGAGTGAATGACGCTCATCATTGAAGCGGGCGATGACATTTGCACCTTCAGGCATCACGGCAATGAAACTGTCGATCACCTCCGTTGTACCCAAATCCTGCGAGAAAAAGCGGAACTTGGGCCCCTGACTGTTTTCGCAGCCGATAATCAGTCCGAAAGCGAAGGATACGACGGCAATGGTAGCCCAAATGGTGTATTTAAGTGCCTGAGGACTAAGACGCTGAAAGAATCGTCCTATTCTGTCAGTCAGTGGTTTCAGTTTCTGAACCATTGGCTTCATTTTCTCCTTTAGAACGTCAATTTGTTTCATTTTTTGGGCGTAAAAAGTAAAATTTCGTTGCAAAGATAAAAATAATTTTTAATTCTGAATTCATAATTCTTAATTATGTTGTACATTTGTGCTCAAATTCAATGATTTAATGGCTTATGAACAAAAAAATCTTCGTTTTGATGACAACTTTTTCAGTTCTTTCCGCTCAGGCACAGATAAATTATCCCGTTACACCTAAAGACAATACTGTTGATGAGTATTTCGGGGTGAAAGTGGCCGACCCTTACCGTTGGTTGGAAAATGACACCTCGGCGGCAACTGCTCAGTGGGTGGAGGCTGAGAACCAGGTGACCAATGCCTATCTGCAGAAGATCCCCTTCCGCGGAAAACTGCTGAAGCGACTGAAGGAAGTAAGCAATTATGAGAAGATAGGCACACCTTTCAAAAGACATGGGCGCTGGTATGTCTATAAGAACAACGGTTTGCAAAACCAGAGTGTGCTTTACGTGATGGATGAGTTGGGAGGAGCACAGCGTGTATTCCTTGACCCGAACCGCCTTTCCAATGACGGTACGGTGGCACTCAAGGGCGTATGGTTCTCTCACAACGGGAAATATGCGGCCTATGCCATTTCTCGAAGTGGCAGTGATTGGCAGGAGTTCTATGTGATGGATGCCCAGACGGGTCAGTTGCTTCCCGACCATATCGAATGGGCAAAGTTCTCTGGGGCCGCCTGGCAGGGTGACGGCTTTTATTATTCGGCCTATGATGCCCCGGTGGAAGGCAAGGAGTTCTCCAATATGAACGAAGGCCATAAGATATATTACCACCGGATGGGTACTCCGCAAAGTGAGGATGTGCTCTTCTATCAGAATCCGGCTCATCCCCAGCGTTTTTATGGTGTTGACGTGAATAAGGAAGAGACGATGATGTTCCTGTCGGAGAGTGGTGAGGATGCCGGCAACAACCTCTATGTGCGTGACCTTCGCGTGCCCGGTTCGCAGTTTATTCAGATGACCGACAATATGAAGTATGAGTGCGGTTCGGTGAATACCGACGGTGACAAGATTTATATCTACACCAACTGGAATGCCCCCAAGAGCCAGGTGATGGTGGCCGATATCCACCGTCCGGGGATGAAAGATTGGAAGACTTTCCTTCCGGAAGGAGCCCATGTGATTGAGGATGTGAGTTTTATCGGTGGCCGAATGGTGGTCTGCTACACCGAGGATGCCTCTACCCACGCCTATGTCTATGATATGAACGGAAAGCGCGAACGTGAGATCAAGTTGCCCGGAGTCGGCTCTGCAGGGTTCAGTGGACAAAAGGATGAGCCCGAATGCTTCTATTCTTTCTCGTCGTTTACCGTGCCCGGTACTGTCTATCGTTATGATTTCGATCGCAATGAGAGCACCGTCTTGTCGGCCCCGAAAGTTAACTTCAAACTTAGTGACTACACCACCGAACAACTGTTCTTCAAGAGCAAAGACGGCACGCGTGTCCCGATGTTCATTACTTACAAAAAAGGAATGAAGCGCAATGGGAAGAATCCCGTGTTGCTCTATGGCTATGGTGGTTTCAATATCTCATTGACCCCTTCGTTCTCGACCATGCGTATCCCGTTCCTGGAAAAGGGCGGCATCTATGCTGTGGTGAATCTGCGTGGTGGTTCGGAGTATGGCGAGGAATGGCATATTGCCGGTACGAAGATGCAGAAGCAGAATGTCTTCGATGATTTCATCGCGGCGGCTGAGTATCTGATTGCCCAGAAATACACGTCTTCACAGAAGCTGGCCATTCAGGGTGGTTCCAACGGCGGATTGTTGGTGGGTGCCTGTATGACCCAACGCCCCGATCTTTACCGTGTCTGTATCCCGCAGGTAGGTGTGATGGACATGTTGCGCTACCATAAGTTCACCATCGGGTGGAACTGGGCCCCTGATTATGGCACTTCGGAAGATTCCCGCGAGATGTTCGAATACCTGCGAGGCTATTCCCCCCTCCACAATCTGAAGCCTGGAACCAACTATCCATCCACACTTGTTACGACCGCTGATCATGACGACCGTGTGGTTCCTGCCCATTCATTTAAGTTTGCCGCTACGCTTCAGGCTTGTCAGGCAGGCAGTTCTCCCACACTCATCCGCATCGATTCCAAGGCAGGCCATGGTGCGGGAAAGCCTTTGGCAAAGGTGCTGGAGGAGCAAGCCGATATCTATGGCTTCCTGATGTATGAAATGGGTATGAAGTGATTATAGTTTGAAGTTCGCCCAAAGGGGGTAGTGGTCGGAAATCATGAAGGAGAGTTTCTGTTTGGTGAGCCCCCTGTTCACCATGGCAGTCTTCACGAAGTCGTAGTTGCCCGCTCCCATGAAATCAAGTGAGAGTTTCGGACGGTTCTTATCTGTGGTGTTGAACCATGCTATTTGGTCGTAATACTTAGTTTCATCGAAGATGGAGCGTGAAAGGGTCTGTAATTCCTCGGGCACAAAGAGACCTTCCGAAAGGAATGTCTTGTCGAGGAAGTCACCGCGTTTCTCAATGTTGAAGTCACCGAGTACAATCAGGTTCTGGTCGTAGGCGTTGACGTCAGAGGCCCATTCCGAAAGCCATTTGGCAATGCCATGGATTTCCGTTTCACGGTCCTCTGCTTTCTTGCCATATTTGATGTGGACGGTTACGAGGATGAAAGTCTTGTCGTTGGAGCGGAAACTCACCGCATAAGGTGAACGTACAAACTGCTCCCGGATAACCTTTTCGGGATCGTTTACCCATTCGTTGGGAATCACAATTTCACCAGCCAGGCCGGAAAGGTTCACGCGTCGGGTATCGAAGAGATAGGCCATACGCTCATCGTTGCCCGAATCGCTCTTATTGGTATCGGTGAGAATCATGGACCAGTGGTCACCGAGCAGTTTCAACGTGTCGCGCAATGCCCGCAGGTTGGCTTTTACTTCTTGTATGGCAATCACATCGAACCGACTCAGGATTTCAGCAATACAATAGATGCTGTGCAAGTCGCGGCGTGGTGAATCTTTTTCATCACTCCACCATTTTCGGGTAAGGTTTCCAAAACCACGGATGTTCCACGATGCAATCAAGAGGTTTCGATCCAGCTCTTTTGAGGGAATCTTTCCATCAAGGTCAGCACATAGAATCTCAAGGTTCTCTAAAACTTCCGCTGGTAAGGGGTCATAAATTGTAGCCATAGAAAGAGATGTTTTTAATGATTAATGCTGCAAAGATAAGAAAAAAAGGTAAAAAGGTAAAATAGTAAAGGGGTAAAATAGTAAAATTCTTCACTCTTCACTCTTCACTTTTCACTTTTATTCTTATCTTTGCAACCGATGAGAAATCAGGAATCGATAGATTTTGTACGGGAGAACCGTGAAGGGGATGTCCGCCAGTTGGCACTGAAAGGTGCCCAGGGAAAGAATGTGGATATCGCTTGGGCACTTGACCAGATAAATGGATGGCAGTCTGCATGCACCAAGTTGCCAGAGTGGGCTGCTGCTGACGGCATTATTTATCCACTCCATCTTTCCATGGAGCAGTGTTCCAGTGAACAGACGGCGAAATATAAGGCGAAAGTGATAGCCACCCTCCGACCCCCCTCTAACTCCCCCGAGGGGGAGAGGTCTCTGATTGACCTTACTGGCGGCTTTGGCGTGGATTTCTCTTATATGGCGCGAGGTTTTCAGAAGGCTGTCTATGTGGAGCGTAATCCCGAACTGTGTGAGATAGCCCGTCACAACTTCCCTCTGTTAGGTTTGGAAAATGCCGAGATAGTTTGTGGAGATGGCGTTGAATATCTGAAAACAATAACCCCTCCTCCGTCCCCTCCCAAGGGAGGGGGTCTTCTTATCTATCTTGATCCTGCCCGTCGAGACATTCATGGAAAGAAGACTTATGCCATCAGGGATTGTACGCCCGATGTGGTGGCTTTGAAAGATTTGCTCTTGGAGAAAGCCAATATCGTGATGGTAAAACTCTCACCCATGCTCGATTGGCACAAAGCCGTGGAAGAAATAGGGGAAGTCCAAGAGGTTCATATCGTCAGTGTGGATAACGAATGCAAGGAGTTGTTGTTGGTGCTTCGAGGAGCAAGCGGCAAGGATCAGGAGACAAGGCGCACCAGAGTCTGTTGTGTGAATCTTCAGAGTCATGGGGGAATAGAGGAGTTTGATTTTGATAATACTTCCTTATCATCAAATCATTCCTCCCCTATAGGGGAGGTGAGGAGGGGTCTCTACCTCTACGAGCCCAACGCCAGTTTGATGAAGGCAGGCTGCTTTGATGAATTGGCAGAGCGTTTCGGCGTAAATCCCATTGCCCCCAACAGTCATCTCTTTGTCTCGGAATCGCTGAAAAAAGACTTTCCCGGCCGTAGATTCCAGATAACGGCAGTATCATCAATGAACAAGAAAGCTCTGCGGGAAAACCTCCAGGGAATCAGCAAGGCCAATATTGCCGTACGCAATTTCCCGTTATCTGTGGCGGAATTACGAAAACGCCTAAAATTGGCCGATGGAGGTGACATTTATCTTTTTGCTACCACTACGGCCGAGAAAGAACATCTCTTGCTGTTCTCCAAAAAAGTTTAAAAACTAGTCTATTTTTAGGGAAACTCGTTGTTTTTTCGTACTTTTGCAAGAATAATTGAATTAATCATAAGCGTATGGCATTAGTAGAGATTAAAAAAGTAGAATCCAAGAAGGATCTGAAAACTTTCATAGACTTCCACTATGACCTTTATGCAGGTAATGAGTATGATGTCCCCAATCTATACTCTGATGAATGTAACACATTTGACAAGGAAAAGAATGCAGCCTTTGAATTCTGCGAGGCTGAGTATTACCTGGCTTATAAAGACGGTAAGCTGGTAGGGCGCGTAGCCGCTATCATCAATAACCGTGCCAACGAGAAATGGCAGCGCAAGACAGTCCGTTTTGGATGGATTGACTTTGTGGACGATCTTGAAGTCTCTGCCGCTTTGCTGAAGGCCGTGGAAGACTACGGGCGTTCAAAGGGAATGACGGAGATTGTAGGACCGTTAGGCTTTACGGATATGGATCCAGAAGGAATGCTGACTTGGGGCTATGACCAGTTGGGTACTATGGCCACCATCTACAACTATCCCTATTACCCCGAGCACATGGAGAAACTTGGCGGATTCGAGAAAGACAATGACTATGTGGAATACAAACTCATCGTGCCCAAAGAGATTCCTGAGAAGTATACAAAGGTAGCCCGTGTGGTGGAAAGCCGCTATAATTTGCATACCATCAAGTTTACCAGGAAGATGGTCTATCAGGGTGGCTATGGACAGAAGATGTTCGAATTGGTTAATGAGAGTTTCAAGGACCTCTATGGGTATTCTGAAATGACGCCCCGCCAGATACGGCAGTATCTCGATATGTGGATGCCTCTTGTTCATTTTGATTTTGTGACGGGTGTCATTGACAGTAACAACAATGACGAGCTGATCGGTATTGCCATCACCATCCCGTCGCTGTCTCATGCCGTGAAGAAATGCCGTCGTGGTCGTTTGCTTCCCTTTGGCTGGTGGCATGTCCTGCAGGCCTTGAAATTCGGAAAGACGAATATCGTGGATTTGATGCTGATAGCCATCAAACCAGAATACAGAGCCAAAGGTGCCAATGCCTTGGTGTTCTCAGACCTGATTCCCGTCTACCAGAAATATGGTATCGAATGGGGTGAAACTCAGGTGGAGATGGAAACCAACGAAAAAGTGCAAAGCCAGTGGGGTCCTCTGAACCCCATTCATCATAAGAGCCGCCGCTGCTATATAAAGAAGATTAGTGATGATAGAGATTAAAAAGATTCTGGACAAAAAGGGACTGAAGGATTTCATCCAGTTCCGCTATGACTTGTATCGTGACGATGAGAATGACGTGCCTTATCTCTATAGTGATGAGATGTTTACACTCAGCAAAGACAAGAATGCCTCATTCGACGATTGCGAGGCCGACTATTTCATGGCCTATCGAGATGGAAAACCTGTAGGACGTGTGGCCGCCATCATCAACCATAAGGCTAATGAGCGCTGGAAGAAGAATGAGGTCCGCTTTGGCTGGTTCGACTTTGTGGATGACATCGAGGTGTCGAAGGCTTTACTTCTAAAAGTTGAAGAGTGGGGACGGGAGCGTGGCATGGATTCGATGATAGGACCGATGGGATTTGCCGACACCGACCGTGAAGGTATGCTTATCGAAGGATTCAGCGAGTATTCCACAGCCTATGCCAACTATAATTTTTCCTACTATCCCCGTCATATGGAGCAGATAGGAGGATTCGAGAAAGACAACGATTGGGTGCAGTGCCAGGTGAAGGTGCCCGAGGCCGTACCTGAGAAGTTCGGCAAGATTGCAGAGATGGTAGGACGGCGTTATAATCTCAAGGTACATAAACTCTCCCGAAAGGAACTGATGAAAGAAGGCTATGGACGCGAGGTTTTCCAGATGCTCAATGTCTGTTATGGCAACCTCTATGGGTTTGCCTCTTTGGGTGAGCGAAAGGTGGACCAACTCGTCGACCAGTATATCCGCATTGCCGACCTGAACTTGGTGAGCATCATCGTTGATGCCAGCCAGAACAACAAGATGGTAGGTTTCGGCATCACTTTCCCTTCGCTCTCCAAGGCACAACGCAAACTGAAAAACGGCCGCCTGTTTCCTTTTGGATGGATAGGTATGCTCGATGCCATCAAATGGCATCATGCAGATACGGTCGATATGCTGCTCATCGGCGTTGTACCCGAATACCGGGGCAAGGGTGCCAATGCGCTTATATTCAACGACCTCATTCAGCAGTATATCCGTTATGGATTCAAGTGGGCTGAAGCAATGCCGCAGATGGAAACCAATGAGCATATGTTGGGCCAGTGGCAGTATCTTGAGGCCAACTATCACAGGAGGCTGAGGAGTTATAAGAAGACCCTCCTCCCGCCCTCCCTATAGAAAAGACCCACCCCAGCCCTCCCTATGAGGGAGGGAGCAAATAGTGATTAACGGAGTAGACAAAACTGAAAACCTGAAATAAATAATATGGCAAAAGAAGATATAGAGAGACAAAGCATGGCAATGTCAAACGCTGAGAGTAATAACTCCCTCCCTCATAGGGAAAGGCTACGGGTAGGCGAACGTAGTTCGGGAATGGGCAGGGGTGGGTCCGGTGGGTCCGATGGGCTTGCTGGTTCTTCTTCTACCGAATACGATGCCTCTAGTATCCGTCATCTTTCCGATATTGAACATATCCGCACCCGTCCAGGTATGTATATCGGTCGTTTGGGCGACGGATCCCATTCCGAGGACGGTATCTATGTGCTGCTCAAGGAGGCCATCGACAACTCTATTGATGAGTTCCGCATGAACGAGGGCAAGCGCATCGAGATCGATATCGATGAAAACCTTCGCGTGACACTCCGTGACTATGGTCGTGGCATTCCGCAGGAAAAGATGATTGAAGCCGTGAGTCAGTTGAATACCGGTGGAAAATACGATTCCAAGGCGTTCAAGAAATCCGTAGGTATGAATGGTGTGGGTATCAAGGCTGTTAACTTCCTGAGTTCGCGCTTCGAAGTGCGCTCCTATCGCGATGGTAAAGTGCGCACGGCAAAGTTTGAGCGCGGTGAACTCATCAGTGACAAGACGGAAAAGACCGCTGATGAGCGCGGCACCTATATCTTCTTTGAACCCGACAACACGTTGTTCAAGAATTATCAGTTCCATGATGATTTCGTGGAGACGATGCTGCGCAACTATACTTATCTGAACACCGGTCTGGCTATTATGTATAACGGGCGGCGCATCATCTCACGCAATGGTCTGAAAGATTTGCTCACTGATGCCATGACCACAGACCCCATGTATCCCATCATCCACATGAAGGGTGAGGACATAGAGATAGCCTTCACGCATTCCAATCAGTATGGCGAGGAGTACTATTCGTTCGTGAACGGACAGCATACGACGCAGGGTGGCACTCATCAGAGTGCTTTCAAGGAGCATATTGCCAAGACCATCAAGGAGTTTTATAACAAAAACTTCGAGTATGGGGATATCCGAAACGGCATCGTGGCGGCCATTGCCGTCAATGTGGAGGAACCGATGTTTGAAAGTCAGACCAAGATTAAACTCGGTTCGCTGACCATGAGTCCTGACGGAGTGTCGGTGAATAAATATGTGGGTGATTTCATCAAACAGGAGGTGGACAATTTCCTGCACAAGAATCCGGAGATTGCCGACACCATGCTCGAGAAGATTACTTCTTCTGAACGGGAGCGAAAGGCCATGGCCGGTGTGACCAAACTGGCTCGCGAGCGTGCCAAGAAGGCAAACCTACATAACCGTAAACTTCGCGATTGCCGTATCCATTTCAGTGATGTCAAGAACGAGCGTAAGGAGGAATCCAGCATTTTCATCACCGAGGGTGACTCTGCCAGCGGTTCCATCACCAAGAGCCGTGACGTGAATACCCAGGCGGTATTCTCACTTCGCGGAAAGCCGCTCAACACTTTCGGTCTCACCAAAAAGGTGGTTTATGAGAATGAGGAGTTTAATCTATTGCAGGCTGCTCTCGACATTGAGGATGGTCTCGACTCGCTTCGTTACAATAAGGTCATCGTGGCCACCGATGCCGATGTGGATGGTATGCATATCCGCCTCCTGATCATCACCTTCTTCCTGCAGTTCTTTCCCGACCTTATTAAGAAGGGCCATGTCTATGTGCTGCAGACGCCGCTCTTCCGCGTGCGTAACCGTCGTACCAAGATTAAGAACAAGAAGGTGATAGCCGCTGAAGATGCCAAGATTGCCGAGCAGGGGGGAAAGAAGAGCGATTTTATTACCCGTTACTGCTACAGTGAGGAGGAGCGCCTGACAGCTATCAGTGAGTTAGGTCCCGATCCGGAAATCACCCGTTTCAAGGGTCTTGGCGAGATTTCTCCGGATGAGTTTGCCGGTTTCATCGGTCCTGACATCCGTTTGGAGCAGGTCACACTCCATAAAACCGATCAGGTGCAGAAGCTGCTCGAATACTATATGGGCAAGAATACCATGGAGCGTCAGAACTTCATCATCGATAACCTCGTTATCGAGGAAGATAGGCCAGAAGAAGATGTTTATGATTAAATTTACGAAAGAATGAGAAATATTTTATGGAACACAAAGACACGAAGGAACAAAGTATTTCCTATGTGGCTTGTTCTTTGTGCCTTTGTGTCTTTGTTTTCAGTAGAATCAAATGCACAATTCCGCATTAATTTAGGCGGTGGTTCGCCACTTCGCAAACTGCAGATTGCCGAGATGGCCATCAACAACCTCTACGTGGACACTGTCAATGAAGAGAAATTGGTGGAGGATGCCATCCGCGGTATGCTGAAGGAACTTGATCCTCATTCCACTTATGCCAATGCCAAAGAGGTCAAAGCCATGAACGAACCCTTGCAGGGCAACTTCGACGGTATCGGTGTGCAGTTTAATATGGTAGAAGATACGCTGCTTGTCATACAGCCTACGACTAACGGTCCTTCCGAGAAAGTGGGTATAGTAGCCGGTGACCGCATCGTGACGGTCAATGATTCGAGCATCGCCGGTGTAAAGATGCCGAAGGAAGAGATTATGAAACGTCTGCGTGGTCCTCGTGGTACGAAGGTGAGACTCGGTGTCGTTCGCCGTGGTGTGAAGGAGATGCTCCATTTTACCGTGCAGCGCGACAAGATTCCCGTAAAGAGCATTGATGCAGTTTATATGATTCGTCCAGAGGTGGGTTATATCCGTATCGGCAATTTCGGAGCCACCACCCATGCGGAATTCATGGAATGTATAGAGAAACTCCAACAGCTAGGTATGCGCGACCTTATTCTGGACCTTGAAGATAATGGTGGCGGTTATCTGCAGTCAGCTGTTCAGATAGCCAATGAATTCCTGCAGAAGAATGACTTGATTGTCTATACAGAAGGTCTCCGCACGCGGCGGCAGGAATACAGGGCCGATGGTCATGGAAAATTGCTCTCCGGTAAGGTGATCGTGCTTGTCAACGAACTGACGGCTTCTGCCGCAGAGATTGTCTCCGGAGCTATTCAGGATCAGGACCGAGGCATCATCGTGGGGCGTCGTTCTTTCGGCAAAGGCCTTGTACAGCGTCCCGTGGATCTGCCCGACGGTTCCATGATACGGCTGACCATAGCACATTACTATACTCCCGCTGGCCGCTGTATTCAGAAGCCCTATAAGAAAGGCGACCTCAAAGAATATGAAATGGACTTTGAAAACCGTCTGAAACATGGTGAGCTGACCAACCGTGATAGCATCCATTTTGCTGATTCTCTAAAGTGTCTCACGCTCCGTAAGCAGCGTACCGTTTATGGAGGTGGTGGTATCATGCCCGATGAATTCGTACCCCTCGATACCTTGCAATACACCAAGTTTCATCGGCAGTTGGCTGCCAAGAGCATCATCATCAATGCCAATCTGAAATATATCGACAACAACCGTAAGCAACTGAAGAAGCAATATCCCACATTCGAGAGTTTCAGGGATAGCTTCCAAGTTCCTCAGAGTGTCATCGACGGTATTATGGCTGAGGCCGAGAAACAGAAGGTGAAAGCCAAGGATGATGCCGAACTGCAGCGCACGCTTCCTTATCTGCGTCTGCAATTGAAAGCCTTGATAGCCCGCGACCTCTGGGATATGAACGAGTATTTTCAGTTGATGAACACGAAGAACCATATCGTTCAGCGCGCGTTGCAACTGATATAGGCATAATTCGGTAATATGTTTTTATTACGGAAAATACAGAAAATTGCTATAGGGTGGCAGAAAACCAACATGGTGGTCCTGCTGCTCTTTTGCAGCATCGGAATCTCAGCACAAACGCAGTCAAATGCGTTGCCTAAACCGTCTGAGAACCAGTTGCGATGGCAGGATATGGAGATGTATGCGTTCATCCACTATTCGCTGAACACATACACGGATCAGGAGTGGGGATTCGGCAACGAGGACCCGAAACTGTTTAATCCTTCCAGTCTCGACTGCCGTCAGTGGGCCCGAGTCTGCAAACAGGCGGGCATGCGGGGCATCATCTTTACGGCTAAGCACCACTGCGGATTTTGTATGTGGCCGTCAGCTTTTACCGAATATTCCGTCAAGAACTCACCATGGAAAAACGGGAAGGGTGACGTGGTGCGCGAACTGGCCGATGCCTGCCGCGAGGAAGGACTGAAGTTTGCCGTTTATCTCTCGCCGTGGGACCGTAACCATCCTGACTATGGCAAACCAGCATATGTCACTTACTTTCGCAACCAGCTGCGCGAACTGCTGACGAACTATGGCGATATCTTCGAGGTGTGGTTCGACGGAGCCAATGGTGGCGATGGCTGGTATGGCGGTGCCAACGAGACACGCCGCATTGACGGCAAGACCTATTACGGGTGGGCCGAGACGTTCCGCATGATTCGTGAACTGCAACCCAAGGCCGTCATCTGGAACGACGGTGGAGACCGCGGCGACCTGCGCTGGGTGGGCACCGAGGCCGGTAATGTGGGCGAGACGAACTGGAGTATGATGCCTGGCAAGGGCGACACCTCCTGGCATATGCTGCACTACGGTGTGGAGGACGGCGACGTGTGGTGTCCCGGCGAGACGAACACCAGCATACGTCCCGGATGGTTCTATCACGAGACGGAGAACGAGCACGTGAAGAGTCTTTCGAAACTGATGGACACCTACTATAAATCGGTGGGCCGCAACTCCACATTGCTGCTCAACTTCCCCATAGCGCCTAACGGCCGCATTCACCCCAACGACAGTCTTCGCGGTATCGCCTTTAAGAAGATGATTGACGAGGTGTTTAAGACCGACCTTGTAAAGAAAGCCAAGAAAAAGACGCATGGAAATGTAACCCTTATTGAATTCCAGAAACCCACGCCATTCAACCGTTTCGTGGCGGAGGAAGATATCCGACAAGGCCAACGGGTGAAGAAGTTTACGCTGGAGGCTTTTGTCGACGGAAAGTGGCAACCGCTGAAGGATGCACTCGTTGAAGGCTCCGACGGACTGACCACCATAGGTCATCGCCGCATCGTCTGTTTCCCTACCGTCAATGCCACAAAGCTGCGCTTCACTGTAACCGACTCCAAAAGTGTGCCCATCATAAAGCGCACATCCGTCTATCTGGCTCCAGAGTTGACGGGCGATATCCCCGACAGCGGCGAGAAGCGCAGCAGTAACCTGCACTACTTCTTCAGCAACCCCCGTCAGATGATGATTGACAGGGACACAGAGCAGACCATCAGCGCCTTCCGTTACCTGCCTCCACAGAACACGAAGGACGGCACTGTGACACACTACACCCTTTGGGCTTCCTCCGACTGGTCAAATTGGACAAATCTTGCTTCGGGTGAGTTCTCGAACATCTTGAACAATCCCATTTGGCAGACCATCAAGTTCCCGACAACCAAAGCCCGTGTCCTCAAGTTCGACGCCGACCGCCTGGCCTCAGGAGAGCGGATGGCCTTTGATGACTTTGAGGTGGTTACAGGCGAGCCTGAGGGATTCAAGAATCCTGTGCTTCCCGGTTTTCATGCCGATCCAAGTGTATGCCGGGCTGGCGACGACTTCTATCTCGTAAACAGCACGTTTCAGTATTTCCCGGGTGTTCCGGTGTTCCATTCGAAGGACCTGGTGAACTGGGAACAGGTGGGCAATTGCCTGACTCGTCCGTCGCAGGTCGACCTGAAGGGAACCGACGGCAACAGCGGCATCTATGCCCCCACCATCCGATATAATAACGGGCGCTTCTATATGGTGACAACGGTGTTCCCCTCGCGCAGGCATTTCTACGTATGGACCGATAACCCCGCTGGCGAGTGGTCGGAACCCGTTGTGATAGACTTCGCCATTGGCAGTTGTGACCCCACGCTCTACTTCGAGGATGACAAATGCTATTTCCTCTGGAAAGAGGGTGACATCAAGATTTGCGAGATTGATGTGAAAACGGGTAAGCAACTGGGCGAGATACATCACTTGGGCACAGGACTTGGCGGGCGATATCCCGAAGGACCGCATATCTATAAAAAGGACGGTTACTATTATCTGCTGTTGGCTGAAGGCGGAACGGAGCACGGGCATCATGTGAACATCCTTCGCAGCAAGAATCTTTTCGGTCCTTATCAGCCGAACCCGGACAACCCCATTCTGTCGCACTTCAACATGAAGATGCAGAACAGTCAGATACAGGGACTGGGGCATGCCGACCTGGTACAGGCACCCGACTCCTCGTGGTGGATGATTTGTCTGGGCTACCGCACCAGCGGTTATCTGCAGCATGTGATGGGACGTGAGACAATGCTGGCTCCTGTCCGTTGGGAGCAAGGCGGCTGGCCTGTGGTGAACGGCGACGGCACGCTGCAGACAGACATGAAATGCAAGACATTACCGTTGGTCGCTATGCCGAAAGACCCCGTCAAGGAAGAGTTCGATTACATCAAGCGCGATGCCCCTAAGGACAGTTATCACTCGTTGGGACTGCCGATGGGATGGATGAGTCTGTGCAACCCCGACTACTCGCGCTACTCGCTGACGGAGCGTAAAGGCTGGCTGCGCATGCGCCCCAGCACGACAGACCTCAGCGAGACAGCCTCGCCAACATTCATTGCCCGCCGCCAGACGGAACTGAACTTTACAGCCACAGCCTTGTTCGACCTCTCCCACCTTTCTGAGGGCATGCAGGCCGGAATCACCGCATACGCCGCTCCGCTGAACCACTATGATGTGGTGGCTGAGAAAAGGAACGGACAAATAATCATCAAGTCGAATGTACGCTTGGGGCAAACCAACCACAGCGAAAAGGAGTTCGCTCTGAGCGGCACCCGAGCCTACCTGCGCATCACTTCCGACAAGGACTTCTACTATTTGCAGGCATCTTCTGACGGAAAGAACTTCGTCGAGCTGGCCAAGATGGAATACCGCTTCCTCAGTACCGAGACTATCGGCGGTTTCACCGGAGTGATGCTCGGGCTCTTCGCGCAGTGCGGCAATGAAACAGGCGCCGGGTATGCTGATATTGACTGGTTTGAGTATCTTATACAATAAAAAATATATGAAATCTATTATTACTCTTTTTGCTTTTCTGTTTAGTACAGGACTCGCAGCACAAACAAGCCAGACGTTGTTTGATGACGGATGGACATTTAGCCAAGATGGTAAGACCATCAGTGTGAACCTACCCCATGATTGGGACATCTATACGGCTCCTAATCCCGAAAGCGGTGCTACCGGTACAGGAGGAGGCTGGTATGCCGCAGGTAAGGGCGAATACCGAAAGAAATTCGCAACGCCCAAAGGTGAGATTGTGAAACTCCACTTTGAGGGTGTCTATCAGAAAGCGGAGGTTTTCGTGAACGGCCAAAAGGCCGGACAGCATGGCTACGGCTATACTCCGTTTACCATCGATGTCACACCATATTTATTTAAAGGCAAGCGGCAGAATGAGGTCGTTGTGAAAGTAAATAACAGTGAACAACCCAACTGCCGTTGGTATAGCGGTTCGGGCATCTATCGCCATGTGTGGCTCGAGACCATGCCCGCGTTGCATATTGCGGAGAATGGTGTATTCGTGACGACACCGAAGATTGAGGCCAATAAGGCTACAGTCAATGTGGAAGTGACCGTGCAAAACGAAGGCAATTCTGAACAGCAGGGTATCGTAGAGGTAGAAGGCCAGCAGAAAACGGTACTTCTGAAGGCAGGCGAAAGCAAGAAGGTAGACTTTAGCTATACCATCAGTAACCCGCATATTTGGTCACCCGATGATCCATATCTTTATACCGCAAATGTGAAACTCTCAACTCTCAACTCTCAACTCTCAACGAAATATGGCATTCGCTCCTTCTCGTTCGATGCAGAGAAGGGCTTTGTGCTCAATGGCAAGCCAATGGTTCTCAACGGTGCTTGTGTGCATCACGATGATGGTGTACTGGGTGCGATGGCCTTCGACGCGGCAGAAATCCGTAAGGTAAAACTGATGAAGGAGGCTGGATTCAACCTCATCCGCACTTCACATAATCCTACAACCCGTGCTTTCCTCGATGCCTGTGACTCAATCGGTATGCTCGTTATCGGTGAGGCCTTCGACGGTTGGCGTACAGCCAAGTTGAAATACGACTATTCAACAATGATTGACTCATGCTATCGCGAGGATATTCACGCAATGGTGATGCGCGATCGTAATCACCCCAGCATTATCTCTTGGAGCCTTGGCAACGAGGTCATCGAGCGCAAGGAATTACGTGTTGTCCATACAGCACGCCTGCTGAAGAAGGCTGTCTTGGAGATTGACGATACACGTCCTATCACGGAAGCCCTCTGTGCCTGGGATCGCGACTGGGAAATCTATGATCCCCACTTCGATGTGCTCGATGTGGCTGGCTATAACTACATGATTTTCAAGCACGGCAGTGACCATCAGCGTGACCCCAAGCGCGTGATGTGGCAGACGGAAAGTTATCCGCGTGATGCCTTCCGCAACTGGGCAACTGTGAATGACCATCCCTATGTAGTAGGTGACATGGTGTGGACAGGTCTCGACTATCTTGGAGAATCGGGCATTGGTCGCTATTATTATGAGGGCGAACGGCCGGGCGAGAGCTTTGCTGAGGGGGGACAGCCCGATTGGCACGGTGCTTACTGTGGTGATGTGGACATCACCGGCTGGCGCAAGCCCATCAGCCATTACCGTGAGATGTTGTGGGACGTCAAAGGCCAGTGGTCAAAGGCCAATGGTTTGTATATGGCAGTGAAAGAGCCCAACGGCTATCGTGGAAACATCAAGGAGACCATGTGGAGTGTATGGCCTACGTGGGAGAGCTGGAACTGGACTGGCAGCACTAACTACAAGGGTGAGGCTGTTCCCTCCTGGGAGGGTAACCCCATTGAAGTGGAGGTCTATACGAAAGCGCCTGAGGTAAAACTTTATCTGAACGAAAAGCTTGTAGGTACGAAACAAGTGAACCGCGAGACACAGTTCAAAGCGGTGTTTAGCATTCCCTACGAGGTAGGTGTGCTGCGTGCTGAAGCTGATGGAAAAAGTGTGACACTTGCCACTGCCGGTGAACCTGCACGTCTGCGGCTCACTGCCGACCGTAATGTGATTGCTGCCGGAGGTCAGGATTTGGCATATATTACTGTTGAGGTAGTCGACAAGGATGGTCGCGTCTGTCCTGATGCAGCCATTCCCTGTGAGGCTGTCGTGAAAGGTCAGGGCCAGTTGATGGCTTTTGCTTCTGCCGATTTGAAGGACCGTGAACCGAAAACCTCTTCTCGTGTCACCACTTGGAAGGGTCGCGCCTTGCTGGTGGTTCGCAGCAGTAAGACCAGCGGTAAGGCCCAGATTAACATCAAGAGCAGTCTTCCTACAGCCACACTGACCATTATCTCAAAGTAAAGATGAAAAGAGTCCTCGTCTTCATAGCCTCCATGCTGACCTTGACAGCTCAGGCACAAACCACACCCGACTGGGAGAATCCCGCCGTGCTGGGCATCAACAAACTGCCCTATCATGCCACGTTGCAACTGCCTTCGAAATGGAAGGAGTGCAAGGAGATAGTCAGTCTTGACGGCGAGTGGCAATTCCATTGGAGCCGCAATCCGGAGGAAAGACCAGTGGGATTTGAGAGAGAGGACTATGACGTAAGCCAATGGCACAAAATCAAGGTGCCGGGCAACTGGCAGACGCAGGGCTTCGGTACCCCCATCTATACCAATATTGAATACCCCTTTAAGCGCAACCGCCCCAGTGTGACGAGTGAACCTCCACGTGACTGGACCGCTTACGAGAACCGCAACCCCGTGGGTTCGTATGTGACGTTTGTTAACGTGACCAAAGAAATGCTCGGCAAAAACCTGATTCTTCACTTTGGAGGTGTGCATTCCGCCATGTATGTGTGGATCAACGGGAAAAAAGTAGGCTATAGCCAGAACTCCATGTCGCCGGCAGAATTTGACGTGACAAGCTATCTGCGTGCAGGCATGAACAAACTTGCCGTAGAAGTGTATCGCTGGTGCGATGGCAGTTATCTGGAGGATCAGGACATGTGGCGCCTTTCCGGCATCTTCCGTGAGGTGCAGTTATGGGTAAGGCCGCTGGTGCATATAGCCGACTATCGTGTGACGGCTGTTCCGTACAGCGACTATAGCGAGGCGGAAGTATGCGCAAAGATAAGCATCTGCAACACGGGGACGCGAGTTGCAAAGGTGTTCCCCGTATTTAAAATTGACGGGAGAGAAAATGACCTGTTACGCCCGCTGGCAATTAATGCCGGTGACACCGTTTGCCAAATATATCACTACACCATAAAGAATCCCCGATTATGGTCGGCCGAGAAACCGAACCTCTACCCGTTCAGCGTGGAGTTGCAGGATAAAAAGAGACAGGTCATCGAGCATTTCGACTATCATCTGGGCGTGAAACGCGTGGAATGTGTGGGTGAGGTGTTCAAAATCAATGGAAAGAATGTGAAGCTTCGCGGCGTGAACCGTCACGACCATCATCCTGTTACGGGCCGCTACGTGGATGATGCCACCTACGAACTGGATTTGCGTCTGATGAAACAGGCCAACATCAATTTCCTGCGCACTTCGCATTACCCCGACCGCGAGTATATCTACGAACTCTGCGACCGCTGGGGCATCTACGTGATGGATGAGGCCAACCAGGAATCTCACGGCTACGGCTATGCCAACGAAGAGATGGGGCATGACGCTGCTTGGCGGGATGCCCATGTGGACCGTGCCGAATCGCTCGTAAAACGCGACTACAATCATCCTTGTGTCATCCTTTGGAGCCTGGGAAATGAGGGTGGGGTAGGCCCCAATATCCAGGCCATGCACGACAAGGTTTGCGAACTCGACTCAACCCGTCTTCCATTCTACGACGGCCATCCCCGTTATTCTGCCCTTCACGACTATGGCTATCCCACGCCCGCCGTGCTGAAGGCCGAGGCAGAAAAAGAAACGGAAAAGCCGCTGATAGCCCGCGAATATGCCCATGCCATGGGTAACTCAATGGGAAATCTGCAGGAATATTGGGATGTAATCTATGCCGACAGCAGCATCGCGGGCGCAGCCATCTGGGACTGGGTAGACCAGGGGTTAAGTGAAGAGTTAAGAGTGAAGAGTGAAAAATTTGCTGCCGCCAAACCCTCCGCGAATGGGACTCCGGAAGGAGATTCTTCACTCTTCACTCTTCACTCTTCATTTCTCTACGGCGGCGACTTCGGCGACAAACCCAACTTGGGGGCTTTCTGCATCAACGGACTGTTGGCACCCGACCGCACGCCGCATCCCCACTACTATGAGGTGCAGTATGTCTATCAGCCTTTGCAGTTCGTTCAAGAAGTAGACAGTATCTGCATCATCAATCGTGATAACTTCACCGGTATCGACCAATACGAATACTATTGTGAGGTGTATCACAACGGCGAACTCATCTCTGGCGAACTGGCAAGGGTGAAAGGGAACAAGTTCGAGATTCCCTATCCCTATTTTCCCTATAACGAACCGGAACTGATTCTGAATGTCTATGCCAGACTCCGACAGACTACGCCTTGGGCTGAAGAGGGATTTACCGTAGCCCGCGAGCAGTTCGTCTTGAAGCCCTATGTGTTTTGGTCAGCCTTAGGTGGAAATGACTCCAAGCCAAAGAATACTGCGGCCGGCATAGTCTATTCTACTAAAAACGGTTCAGTGACCATCGATGCTTCAGGAGCCCTCACTTCGTGGATTGTTGACGGCCGGCAGATGCTTCAGGCTCCCCTTGAGCCCTATTTCTGGAAACCGGAGAACGATAACCAGCAAGCCGCCCATTTTGCCGAACGTCTGGCGGTGTGGCGCGATGCAGCCCAGAAGCGTAGTGTCAAGTCTATTCGTATCGAGGGGAATCGGGTATTAGTTGAGATGGCGCTGCCCGTCGGTGCTGATCTCACGCTGACCTATGCCGTCAATTCAGACGGTCGTATCAAGGTGGATATGGACTATCAGCCAAAAGCCGCCGATATCCCGCTGATTCCAAAGTTTGGAATGCGCATGCGGCTTCCTGCCGATTTCAAGCAAATAAAATACTACGGCCGCGGGCCCTGGGAAAACTATCCTGACCGCAAACGATCTGCCTTCTTGGGCATCTACGAGATGCCTCTTTCCGACTATGAGACCGAATACGTGAGACCGCAGGACAATGGCAACCGCTGCGATATTCGCTGGTTTGAAATCTCTTCCCCTGAGCAGGAACTGCGTATCGAAGGAAACGATCCCCTTTGTATCCGCGCATGGGACTACGGTGAGGAAGACCTGAATGTGCGTCATCCCAACGAAATCAACCGCGGGCGTTTCGTCAACCTGAACATCGACCTGAATATCCATGGCGTGGGAGGTGTAGATACGTGGGGACAGCGCACGTTACCCCAATACACCATCGACGGCAACAAGCCGTATCACTACAGTTTCATACTCAGCAAGTGAACCAGTAGAAAATACTCTCTGGCTATTATTCTTTCGTTTTCCGTAGAGCATGGACTGGAAGAATTAAAGGAATTGGAGAACTAATAAAAGAAAATGCCCCCGCCTAACTTCACAGCTGGGCGGGGACATATAATAACTAAATAAAAATTGAAAAAACTATTTACTGTTATATGTTTAAAACTCCACAAAATATTTTTCGACAGCAAAGGTAAGGAAAACACCATGAAAATGAAAAAAACCGATATCATAAAAAAACAATTTGTCAAATCAAGTACCTTGAAATGACAATGTGATAATTCAGGTTATCGCCTTTGTTGCCTTCATTTTTACGTAACATACAGTATGACAATCACTTACGGATGAAGGCGCGCCTTCAGCCGCCTTCATACCTCTTTCAGGGAGTCAAAAAGGAACTTTCTGCGAAAAAGATAATCTTTTCCTGCCGTTTTCATCATGAATCGGTAGCGGATTCATGATGTATTGCTTGTCGATTCATGATGAATCGGTGTTCAATCCATTATCTATTTCCAACCAATTTATCTTTTTTTCCCTTCATTCCCCTATGAAGGCAAATGAAAGCGCGCCTTCATCTGTAAAATACAGACGGTCAATTCTTTGTGTGAAAATGAAGGCATGAAGGCAGTTTTAATCTATATGGTTGGGGAAGAGTCTAAAAATATTAATCCCCGCCTAACTTCACAGCCGGGCGAGGATTCAATCAACTTTAAAATAAAAATTTGAAAAAACTATTTACTTATCTTCGTATTGGGAATATTTTCATTCGTAGATGCTTCCGCGCCTGATTCGGGCACATCGGCCATCAGGCGGTCGGCACCTGTTACAATCTTTTCGCCTTTCACGTAACTGGAGGAAAAGACGAAGCCCCTCTTCGGCTCTTCAGCAAACCGGACAGCCTCCATGGAGGGGCTTTCGTATTGTCTTTTCAACGTGTTCACTCCCAGTTCTTACTTGGTTTTGAAATAACTGTCGGATTCCTCTTCTTCGTCTTCTTCCCACATATTGAATTTCATTTGAGGCAGTGGCTCGGTTTCAATAAAACTTTCGCCGTTATCTTTGGCTCTACCATCGTACTGGTTACCACCTCCTTCGATGGTGGAATTCATCAGTTCCTCTTTGTCAAACAAGACGATAAGCCTTGTCTCAGGTATCATATAGGTTGATTTTTTCATATTACTTCTTATTTCTTATTTGACAATCACTTTCTTACCATTCTTGATATAAACACCTTTTTGAGGCATGCTAACACGTTGACCAGAAAGGTTGAAATATTCGTTGCCAGTTGCTACATTCTTAGCAATGGTTTGGATACCAGTAGTCTCGTTGTCAAACAACAGGTTGAACGTGCGAGCATTGTTGGCCACACCCTTGAGCATGAAATAACAGCGCAGGCCGCGGAAGTCGGCGGTGTAGGCATCGCTGTCGGGCCACATCAGTGTGTCGTTCCCAGTGAGGAACAGAATTTTCTGGTTGTCATTCTCCAAATAGGTTTGACTGAAGACGGGGATGAACGAAACACCGTGGTGCTCACGTTGGTGCCATAGCCGGTAGTCACCACGCCGCAGGTTGGCGTGAAGCCGGTGTCGGTGGTGTTGGTCTTGCGGATGCCCACGCCGATGGGCGTTGTCGTGTCCAATGTCCCGTTGACATTCAGCTTGCAGGTGTTTTCTGCCGTATAGAGCAGCACGTTGCTGGGCGTTGCCCCGGTGTCCGTCAATGTGTTTCCGCTGATGTTCACCTTACCCTTGATGTTCACCACCTTATTATTGATATACATGGCACCGCCGCCGTTGAGGGCCTTGTTGCCCGTAATGACGATGCCCTCACTCTTCTGCTGCCTTCCATGCAGCGATGGCGCGTGGCCTGATGCTGAAAGCAGCGACTGTCGATCAGACAGGGGACGGGACGGCATACCCTTCTGAAGCCAGCAAAAAAAGGATGGCAACAGACTGGCCAAATGCCGGCTGTTGCCATCGCTCCTTTCTTATCTATTGGAGTGTGAAGGTTTACTTAACCTACAAGCTTGGGATAGTCAAGCTTCATTAGTCCCAAGAGTCATTGAAACTGTCGTCGGAATCGTCAAATTCGAAAGAATCATGTTTGGACATTCCAATGTTGCCATCACCAAAATCCTGACCTTTATCTATAGAAGGATCACCAATAGGTATTTCCGTTCTTGATTCCATAATCAGATTCGACAACTCGAGCTTATCCCGAACTGGGGTATTATATCTTTTTTTATATTCGGTGGGGGCTGTGAGGGAGAGGCCGTTTCGGTGTTGCCTCTCCTCGTCGCCACCAAATAGTCTATAGATTACTTATTCTTCCCAGAGGTTGTAGCGGCGGTAGCCCATGGCGTTGTCCTCGCTCTCGTCTTCCATGAAGTCAGTGACGCGGGCTCCCACGCCGCCGTCATCGCTCTGGCCAGAGTTGTTAACGCCACCAGAGATATCCATTATTGGTTCTTCTATGCTGGCAAAGACCTCAGTAGTTGGTTTGATATATTTGCGTTTCATGTAATTACTGTTTTATTGAATTCATTATTTGGTTAAGTAGGCTTAGCCGTCTTAATCGTTTACTATAACTTTCTTGCCATTGTAGATGTAGATGCCACGTTGCGTTGGCTTGGGTGTACGCACGCCCTGCAGGGTGTACCAGCCTTGGGATGCAACACTGTTGCCTTTGGCGGTAGTTATATCCGAAATACCGGTTATGACATTGTCATCGCTTTCGTCGAACAGCAGCATGAACGCTGGTGCAGAAGC